>Ga0099825_1005741_pt1 | contig 15814 bp, 7 predicted proteins | sample SiratroredBW_FD_76838 | JGI IMG/M metagenome (GOLD analysis project Ga0099825, IMG submission 76838) | Root nodule microbial communities of legume samples collected from California, USA - Siratro red BW | ecosystem: Host-associated > Plants > Roots > Nodule | place: USA: California | collected...
TAAACATCACAAATTGGTTACCTAATGCTTCTATGAAGGATTAATTGAAAGATTTTGAATAACGAAGGAACGGAAGTCGCGAATGGCTTACCTAAACCGGACGAAGGTTCTCTTAACCGGACGAACGGTTTGTATTTTTTTTTAAAAATGAGAACTGGATGCACCTCCCATCCGGTTCACAATTTCAAAAAACTGTAAACCGGATGGCCTGGTCATCCGGTTGTCAAAATAGACAACCGGATAACCAGACGATCCGGTTTATAGTTTTTTGAAATTGTAAACCGGATGGGATGCATCCGATTCTCATTTTCAAAAAATTAAACCGGATAGCCCGGTCATCCGGTTGGGAAGGGGAGGGGTTTTATTAAGATAGGGGTATTTATATCATTTCATGAAGGGCAATTATGGAATAAAAAATTTATATGGGGTGCAGGAAGAAGGTATAGGAGTGGAGGAAGAATTTGTCACGGAATAAATATACTATTTTGTTCACGAAAAATTGTATTTTCACGTTACATATAATGAATTACATCTATTTGATATTTATTTTATTTAAAAAAATATTATATAATAATAAAATAATAATTTATTTCAATATTAAATGAAAGTATTTTAATATTTACAGTATCAAAGTATCAATATCTTTTAATACCCTTTATTTAATAAGCATATAGAATAAAGTATTATAAAACAACAACATCTATCACTAATTTCATAATACAATAATACACCGCCGTTTGTTCATGACTATATATTGTGCAGTTATTTTTAACAATATACCTAAATATAATATAAAAAAACAACTTAAATGCGCGTAAGCTTAATTTAGAAATATTAAAAGAAAATGTAAAATAATTTCTGAGTGCACAGAAAAAAAAATCCTTCTTGAAATGACAAACAAAATTAAAAAATGAATTAAATAAGAATGATATTTCCTTTTATCCAAAATCATTAATTTTATGAATCTTCTGTTTTATATCTTATTCAACTTTTTTATTCTTATTCAATTCAATTCGGGAGTTAAACTAATACTTTAATAACTAATAAATATAATGATAAGATATTAGGTAATTAGTGTCTTCGTATTATACGTTCAAGGATAAGGATAAGTTTCGGGATTTGAGTAATTACCTCAATATATCAGAGAATTTGATTCACATGTGAAGTTAACTACTCTACATTTGGGAGTTTATGAATCATAACAAGTATTACTAACAGAAAATCAATATAGGTGAAAAAAATAAGCTTGATTGTGAAGGAGAATCCCATGTAACCGAAGAATGAAAATTTGGATTGCAAGATGAGAAGCAATTGTAACTGTGTACTAAGCAGAGGGTATAAAAATGAATGATGAAATACACAAAAAAAAGCATAAGGACATGATCTCTACGATTGATTTGGAAGGTCAAAGCATGTTATCAGCACGAGATGGCAACCTCTTGAAGAAATTACTGGGCACTGAGGGTAGCTTGCTTCTGAACTTGGGGTGCCTGAGCCAGAAAATGCCAGCCACCGAAGCCACAACCTTGAAGGGTGTCACATACAATGCCACAGCAGCAATGAGGCAGAAAATCACAAAGAGGCTTGTGGCTCTTGGGTCTCTCCAACTCAGCAGGGTGTGAAATCTCTCACCCTGAGTTGCAATGTCTCCAACCACACTTTGTATTCTCCCAGCCACACTCCTCAGCCTATCATACCTCATTCTGATCACATCCTGAGCCTTTGAAGTGGGAAAAGTGTCAAACTCCTCATCAAGTTCATCTGGGCGTGCTGCTTCTGCCCAAGAAAGTTTTGTGTCCATGTCTGGAGGGTGCCTTGGCCTGAACCTGAAGTTCCATATTCCAATCAGGAACATGTAGAGGAACATGGTGGGGAGGATCAGTTCAGGGTAGCATATCAAGATGAAGAAGAGGACATGCACTAGAATTGTGGTCAGTGGATTCTTCCACTGTTGCACCTCACCGAGCCACCTGCTCATTGATATTGCACCTGAAAAGAGTGACACAATTCTGAAGAAATTGGCTTTGCTTCTTCTCATGCTCCATATGTGAGAGTCCACATCCAGCATGTACTCCACAACCTCTTTCCTCAGGGGTGGTTCTGCCCTCCCAAGCCTCACTGCCACAATGTTCATAGCCTGATACCTCAAACTTTCCAACTGGTTCACAGTGAATGGATGCAGGTAATGCATTTTTGGCAAAAAAGGGTGTCCATAAAGGTAGATAATGTGAGCCATGGAGAGACAAGTGAAACGAATGGCCAGTTGAAGTTCCCCCATCTTCTTTAGTCCAGAGGGTTTAAGAACAAGTAGAGGGTATGAGTTTGTGTAAATCCTATCCATTTCCAAGGTTGACAAGCGAATCCTTACCTTGCCAATTTTTGAGTCAGTTTTGGCTCCACTTCCTTGAGTTTGGCCTCCACCACCCAAATGGCAGTTGTCAAAGACCCCAAAAGTTATGACAGTGCAAGGGTCATACACTTCCCATGTGTATTGCTCGTTCCATTTTGGATTAAAGCTCTCGGTGATTGTTCTAGTTCTCACCCATTTCTGACCATACTTGGCCACACAATAAGCATCTGTTGACCCTTTACCATTGTTTGTCTTCATAGATTGGAGCCCTTGAGCACTCAATATCCCCACTTCAAGAATCCCAATTGGCTGCTTCCAAAGTTGTCTAGCAGTTGGTCTTGTGTCACTAATGTACATTGTGAATTCATCTAGCACATGATAACCACCCTCAAGACACACCCTTAGGTGAATCCTACTTGAGAACTTGGTCTCATTCCTCTTGTCACCCTCCAACACACCAAAGCCAAACCTCTCAAGGTTGTACCAGTGTGAGTGCACTGCTCTGTGATCCAAACGGATCTCAAATTTGTTAAGTGGCAGGGCTATTTTTGCCACAACCTCATCCTTCCCAGGAGAGGCCTTGTTCTCCACTGTGAGCACAAGCTTCTCCTCAAAGGGCTCAGCTGCCACAAACACCAAATCCTCATTCCACATGGGGTTTGGTGTTTTTGCCGGACACAGCTTGGTCTTGAGCACTTGTTGTCCAACTTGACCCTTCACAAAAACTTGGGGTGGCTGGCTTTTGTCCTGTGGCTCCACATCTTGAGCTTCAATTACATTAACCCTGAGATACCATAGTTTTGGGTTAACATAAACCTTTGACCTGATATTATAAACCCCTTCTCCCTTAACTGAAGCAGAATCTGAATGCCAAGCCTCAGGGAATGCTTCATCAGCTTGTGTCCCCATCCAAACTGCAAGCATGATCTCTCCTCTACTCCTTGCTTCCCCTCTCAGATTCTCAAGCCTATACCACTGAGGAGCCAAAGGGCTATCTGGGGGTACCCTTGTTGGCACTTCATGCATGTCAAATTCCACTTTCCCAATGTAGTCATCTCTAGCCACCATCTCTTTGTCTCTCACAAACACCTCAACAACTGAGGACTGAATCTTCTCCTTTGAGAATGCAAAAACCTGCTTCCACTCAGGGCTGGTCTTCTTCTCAAAGTGCCTTGTCTTCCCCTTGTAGTTCCCAACCTTCACTTCAACATAAGGGTCAACGTTGCCGGTGACAGGGTTTGGTGGAAGGTCCTTGGCCTTCACAACACGGACATAGAGGTAGAACATCTGCTCCACCAAGTCATAAGTGCTTGTGGCTCTCTCACTGTATAACCAACCACTCCCTCCACGTTGCCCTCCATGTGGCCACCTTTCTCCAAGCGCTGGCTTTGTGTCCTTCAACTTGTAGTCCTCTTGGTTTCCCTTCGGTGCTGCTTGAGAACTCATAGCTTCCACTTTGGCAACTTCACCTTTCAAATTTCTTCTTGGTGCTCAATCTCCACGTTCATGTGTCTAGTGGTGAATGAAATATTGGAGGCTAAGGTTTAAGGCCACAACCTCTATGTCCCTTCCCTTTCCGAAATGAGAATCAGGGTGCTAAATTGCTACTGAAACAGAACATGAAAATTGGAGAAAGACAAACATTGGTGTCTCTCAAAAATAGAAACGTGAGCCTAAAGTTTTGTGGCATTTTATGGCACTTATAACATGAAAGCTACTTACATGTCCGAATCATTTAGTGGCCCTCTGCTACTCCTCACTCCTTTGTTGCTTTATTCACTCTTTATTTTAATTTTGACTCAAAATTAAGTGCTTGGTTGATTGAGCTTATTTTTTGAAAACAGAAAAAAAAAAATAATCAGTCAATTGTGATAACTTTTATGAAAGTGCTTTTAAAAAATAAGTGATATATAATTTTTCTAAGAAAACCGATATACTGAGTTGAAAATTATACATTAAATTTTATTATATACTTATTTTCTAAATAAAAGTTTCTAAACTTGAATTATTTTATTCCAGTCTCAATTTTAATCATAATCAATCTTGTAAAATCAAAATAAAATTTAATCCAGTTTATAAAGGCTAACTCAAATGCTATATCAATATTAAAAGATTTTTTTTCCTTTGTATATCATAAGATTTGTATGAATTTCGAGAGACTTTATCAACTGAGAATCATTGTGCGAAACGCGGTGCAAGGATAACTTTCTCCTTTCTTTGCAGTTTCCTCTTTTAAAGGTCCCTTTTATGGAAAACTATAGAATATTTATTGAGGCATATAGAAAATTAAGAGGAACCCATTAAAGATGGAAAATGGTGATTGAGAAAATGATACCAATGAGCTTTCTTTTTCCTTTTTGATTTATTTATTTGGCTAAAGATATCAATGTTTTCTAACTATGCTGGAGGAACATTCCCCAATTATGTGCTTTATGTAAACACTTTGATAATTAAAGTAAAGATAAGAAAAGCCACTCGTTAAAATTCTACTTTTTTTATGTAAAGGTTTATTGACACCCCACTTGAGAGGACAAAGATAGTCTTTTAGAATAAAATCGAGATAGACTTGCACATAACTCTTCACAATGACATTTTGTGGCTGAAAGACCATTTTGCCCTTAACCTATCTTGTGAAAGCTTTGGTGCATATGGGATATGTATGTTATAGTAATATGAGAATAGACAAGATGTATATGAATTGGGTTGAAGAAGACACAACTAATAGTGAATAATAAAGAAGGTGAAACAACTAAAGGAACATTTTGAGCATAGAGAAAAAGGAGAAAGCATCATGAAAAGGCTATGGAGTAAGTGAACCTTCAAAAGATGCTTTAGAACGTTATTCTCTTGTCTTTATTCGTCTTTAACTTAATGTTAGATAGACATGGGAATTTTTGGTAGTGGGAAGGATGAGAAATTCCATAGATTTAGTCCAATAATGATGCATACTTTCACCGCCACAAGGTTCTGTTTTCTTTGGGTGTTCTTGGGTGTGAACATGAACTTCACCATTTAAACCCAACGTGTGTTGAAGGGTCTTATATATATGGTTACTTAGCTTCAATTTACAAAGCAGGTTATTTTATCTAATATTAATACAGATTGTATTAGGTTTTGTTTTAATTTGTACATGACTAACAAAAGATATTGGAAATAACTAACAAATATAAGAGTTATTTTTCATGTCACCAATAGAGTGAGGCTTTTTTTTTATGTCGGGTATAAAACACCCAACATAAACAAATAGGATTTATTTTTGAAAATTCCATCATACATTTTTTTATGTCAGTTTTGAGACCAACCAACATAAATTTGTTAATGTTATAGACACTTCTTTCATTAGTCATCCGTGACCAGACTAGACAAAAAAAAAAAAAAATTACCGTTTGAAAAACATATTAAACCAGGCCAATACAAAAATTTGAAGATTTCTTTTCTTTTTTCTGTACCCCATAATTTTTTAAATTTGTAAAAGTTAATTTCAAATCATCTGTTTTGGAATTTTTCAGAAAGAAGATTTTCAAAATAAGATTTTAGAACAACTTTTTTTAATAACAAAAAGTAAATTAAATAAGATGGAACATTTTAAAACAAAAATCTCTACAATATAATTTTAAGAATAATTTTTAAAATAAATTTGATATGGATGAAATACATTATAAACGGAGCTTTGCCTAATAGAATTTATGAAATAAACCTTTTAGAACCTATGAGATGCCTTTCAAAATAAATTTTGTGAAATAATATTTTTGAAACAATTTTTATAGAGTATTTAAGATACATTTTAGAACAATATTCTTGAAATAAGATTTCCAGAAAAGCTTTGTAGAACATATTCTGTACCTTTCAAAATTAGCTTTTCAGAACAATTTTCAATCTAAACCCACCGTTTTACTGTCTCTCTTCTTTTTCTTCTTTCTCCTCCCAAAATGTTCAGCGGTCTAGTAAAAGAGGATATTTCACTCTTTGTGCTTGTAGTATCAGCGTGCAGTAAGAAAAAACTATATTTGCTAGACTGAACTGTAACAACTAGTCCTCTTAACCAATCTAATTAACATGAATTATTTCTCCACCCCAATATTCTCGTCCTGTAATTCTATAGTTTACCGAAAAATATAAATATACTTTTAAATAATAAATAATAAAAATTAAAATATCCTCTATCCTTATTCATTTCCTTAATCATTCTTATCTGCTTCATTCTTTTTTTATTTGTATTTGATTCACTGTTTCACTGTAACATCTGGTTCAGTTATTGTATATATTTTTCACTTTCACCGTCAACAAAAGCGATCTGTACATGTAGGTGAAAGTTTACAATGTCCGCATCACAATTTGGGAGGAAAAGCTGCGTATTTGCTTCAATCTAAACTAAAGCTTCAAACAAGTGAAAAATAAAAAATTTTAGATGTTTATTAACAATTTATGAGTGCTATTGATGATTAGAATAATTAATTTGATGATTGAGTTGCTGTCAGACGATGAATCTGCGTTGGAAAAAATGAACTTCGTATAAACTGGATATCCCACATCTGATTTATATTTTGGAAAAAATTGTAAACTGCATGGGGTGTGTTTTAGAAAAAATTACAAACTGGATGAGATGTCATCCTATTTATATTTTGATTTGGAAATGTAAACGGCGTCGGATTCAATATTTTCTATTTGAAAAAACAGAAGATCCTTTTAATATTTTCACAAGGACAATTTTCACAATTTCAAAAAGACAATGTTGATATTTTCAAAATCTATAGAGTCGCAGGATGAGGGTAATGGGGTGCAGATGACACCTGTCAAATAATTTGTTGCGAGACAATGTACATACTTTGTACCATACACAAGCCAAAATTCATGCATTTTACGTAATTTGATAAGGAGGGATGATGCTTGGTTGGAATCTTTGAATTGCTTATATAGGATAGTTGGAACTTGAAAAATAACAAAGGAAAATATATTTATTTTATTCACTCAAATAGATAAACAAAGCCAACAAAAATTAAGAATTCAAGAGATCAGAACTAGAATATTAGGATGACATTTTTTAGAAAATAATTGCAATTTAGAAAATAATTTTTTATTCTAACTCAGTTCTATAAAACTAATTTATAGGATGAGATTCACACATATTCATTAATTATATATTTAGACTATTTCTAAGATATTTTTAAAAAGATTAAAATTTTAGAAGTTTTGAATGTATCAGATTAAGATGAAAAGTTGATAACCTAGATGGACTAAACCTACATTTCTACTTTCCCATAAAAAATGAACGATTGTAGAGAAACTTTAGAAACTTATAAAATATATCAAAAGGATAAATAATTTTTTTACACTATTGTTCAAAATATATATCCACCTTACATTTGCTTTTTGTAATAAAATATTACATTTTAATAAAATATAATTTTTGAGTTATAGAATGAATGTAGAAAAGTGAGAGGAATCACTCATATCAAAATTAAGTTGGTATTTCACAACTGAATAAATATTATTTATTACCCCAAACAAACCAAATTAGTTTACATTTCTCTGATAAAATTGTGACCACCTTCAAGTGAAGGTTGACCTTATTGGAGAGCATGGATACACAGATTGTAGCATTTGGTGAATCCCCCATAAACTAGAAGGAAAGTGACAATCGAGGCACAGGGACACAGACCAAAGGATTTGCCCTTGGAAGTGTCATAGATGGTTTCTCTTCCATGCTAACACTCCCTTCAACCTTCCACTCAAAGCACTGAACCATAGCAGCAAGGTTAGAGGTCACAACCTGAAGTGCAAGTGAGGCACCAGGGCACACCCTTCTCCCAGTCCCGAATGGCATCAGTTGGAAGTTCTGTCCTCTCACTTCAAACTGCTTCTCCTCCCCCGTCATGAACCTCTCTGGCCTGAACTCAAGAGGGTTTTCCCACACCTTAGGGTCCCTTCCCATGGACCACAGGTTCACAAGCAACCAGGTCTTTGCTGGAATGTCAAAGCCACAAACGTTGGTGTCCTCTGATGACTCTCTTCCTATCAGGGGCGTTGTGGGGTGAAGCCTTAGGGTTTCTTTCACTATGGATCCCATGTACGGAAGGTTAACAATATCTGACTCTTCAATTAGTCTACTGTTATTTCCTGTCACTGAATCTATCTCTTCCCTGGCTTTCTGCATCACATTAGGGTTTCTCAATAACTCCGCTAGCCCCCACTCCATTGTTATAGCTGATGTATCTGTTCCTGCCATCAATATGTCCTGCATGCAAGTTCTCAAATTCAAGTAGTAAGAATAGATGTAATATTAAAAAATCTATTATATATAACATAACATATAATTCAACATTTCAATTTTATAATAATGAAAATAACAAAACCGTGATAATAAAATACTCTACCTTTGGAGATTCATCTTGCCTTTATACCATGTTTTTGAAATTAGATTAATAATCCATGCAAGTTATGTTACTCTTTAAGAAACGTTTTAATTGGGTTCTCTTCCTTTGCATGGCATAGAACAATTGCTAATTATATAGCTGTTGGTCCACCATGAGGAAAGTTACTTATATGAGAAGAAAGGCCACGCAAAATCAATCAAACAAAACGTTTCATGCACGTTAAAGAAAAGGGAAGCCATGCAATTATTCAAACAAAAGGTTTAGAGAGATGAAGAAGTTTATTGAGCAGCATGCATGTGTTTGAAGTTTATTGCTTACCAAGATAAAAGCCTTTACATTCTCTCTGGTTAACTTCATCTCCCTGCTCTCATCTTCATGAATGTCCCACAAAATATGAAGCAAATCCCTAAGCTTCTCCTCTTCCTCTCCTCTCTCCTTTCTTCTCTGCCTCTCCTCCACATGCTCCCTTATCACCCTCTCCATCATCCCATCAAACCTCTCCAGAATCTCCCCGAGCCTCTTCTTCATTCTCTGCAAATCCAAACCCTTGCACACCCAAATGAAATCTGCCACATTGAACTTCCCCGCCAGCTCAACAGTGTCCTCCACCATCTTTCTCAGCTCCTCCACCTCGCCGCCGCTCTCGCACCACGTTCGTCCCAACACCATCCTCGATATAACGCTGTTCGTCAGAGTCAACAACTCCCCGCCTACATCCACGGCTTCACGCGCCTCCCCCTTCGTCCGCAACACGTGCAGGAACCTTGCAGGATAAAAAATGAACGGTTGTACCAATGGAACAAGTTTAAATTAAAATAAATCATTTTTAATTTCTTATTCAAAAGTATCTGAAAGCAAAAAAAAAAAAAAAAACTACTTTTTTTTAAATAAACAGATTTGAAAAACATATAAAAGATAGAAATATGTTTACATTCTTATTTCAAAAAAAATTGATTTACGTTTTGTAGGATTAATATAAAATTAAGGTGAATATTAGGTTAACATAAAATAATTAAAATATATAATATACAATTCATTCAAATAATTGTTGTTGGATTGTATAGATATTTAGTTACCCATCTCTCTAAATTGTTATATAGATGAACACTATTAACTTAAATCAAACTATATAGAAAATAAGCAAAATAAGTACATAAAAATTAATTTTTGTCGCATATTTAAATTAAAATAAGGGATTTTAAATATTCAGTTTAAAGTGAAAAGTAACACTTAGTTTAAAGAATTTAAAATAATTTTGGGGGCATCATATATAGATATAGAGGAATAAGGAGAGTTATAAAAGGTTATAGTCTGATATAGTAAAGTTATAGACCTTCGAGTCTCTTGTTCCCTGACGTGGAGGAACTGGTCCAGGGTGCGGCTACCGAGAAGCTCCGACATGCAAATCTTCTTCATGAACTTCCAGAACCTTCCGTAGCGTGCGAAGAGGAACCCTTTCGACCCGTACGACAGCTGATGAACTGCCGCACTTACGAACCGGTTCGAGAAGCTTCTCTCGTGCGCTTTCAAGAACTCTTTCGCCAGTTCCGGGGACGAAACCACCACGCACGAAACGGACCCCAGGAAGATCTGCATGATGGGGCCGTGGCGCGTGGCAAGCGCGTGGAATGACTGGTGAGGGAGCGCAGAGATCAGGTGGAGGTGGCCGATGACGGGGAGGGAGGGTGGCACTGGTGGACGGCGGGGATGGCTGCGCGTGTACCGGCGTATTGCGCGAACCACGACGGTGAAGAGTAGCCATATGAAGAAGAGTTTGACGTAGGTTTGAACTTCTGTTTCTGCCATGAGTGCGTGAAAGTTTTGCAACAACGTTGGAAAATGTTTCATGTCTTGTATAGTAATGGGAGAAAAGGACGAGGTAACAAACACAGAGAAAATATTATAAAAAAATGTAGAAGTTTGTTGATGAGAACAAAAATGATATACGTGAGTCATTTTTTCCTCCATGATCTTTTGGTTACTTGAGAGACGATCCTTCTCTGCACCTAAAAATTTAGATTGAATATAGAGTTGACAATTTAACGAATTAATAAAGTCTTCTCATTTTTATAAAACTAAGTTATATGGTTGGCGAAAAATAAATAAATAAATTAATTTGGTCAATAACATTATTGAGACATATTTTTATGTTTTTTTAGAATATTTAATTCAGCTCATGTTTCATATTTGTGATATATTTATTGCCTCGATTCTATTGGTTTTATTAATGTGAGGGGATAAAATAAGATTATTTAAAGGATAAGTTACGTATCAAATCGATAAATAATCAGAGGGAGGTAATTTTTTTATTATTTTTTTTATTATGACTATTATTACTGTTATTAAGAATAATATTAATAATAATATTATTTATATTATAATTAATATTAATTATTAATATTATCTAAAAATTCAGATTATTAAATAATTATTTATAAATTTTCTCAACTAATTATTTATGAATTTAAATTCACTTATAACTACTTACAAGTTTAATGTAATTTTAGAATTAGTTATGGTTGAAATAACTAATTCTAAAATTATATTAAAATTTATTTGAAGGAATTGTGTAGAATTGTGTTAGGGATTCATTCTTTTTATAATTTACTAGCTATAATTTAGATTAGAATTTATACCATTTTATAAACGGGTCGGAGTATTTTTTAAATGTTTATTTTAATTCAATTTATTTTTTATTATTAAAATAAAATTATGATTAAAATTACAAAAATATATAAAATACATTATTTATTTGCAAACACCACATAAGATTACATAATGATAATTAGTTTTATAGATAATACTAGATAGATTTAACGCTAATAAATTATAAACATTTCATATAAAATAGTTACGACATCACTTTCAACTCCTCAAAGCTTATAGTTTTCCAAACTTATTCTTACTCGAAACCCTTAACCAAATTCATACCTAAAATTCTAATAATAATTACAAAATATAGAGATGAAAACTCTGGTAATAGATTTATGAAGCAAAGCAAAGAGGGAAAAAAGAATGAAAACAAGAAAGAAGTAGCAATGTTGATTGAGAGTAAGATAAGTTAAAACCCAATCCTTGTGTTGCATGCTTATTCTTAATCTTAATTTGAGGGACAACGAGAATTAGCATTTAGCATGACACAAAGGTAATGGCGTGATTCTTTGTTTTGGGATACAAATCAGGGGTTGAGCTCTTGAAAGAATAAATGAGGGTCCTTCTTTCATGTCAACACTATCACAATCCTCTCCATCTTTTTCTTCAACCTTCCATTCGAAGCACTGAATCATAGTAGCAAGGGTGGTGTGAGCGACCTTCAGTGCTAGTGAAGTTCCAGGACACCCTCTTCTTCCACTGCCAAAAGGCAAAAGCTGATAATGTTGTCCCCTCACATCAACTTCACATATGTCTTTGCTGAGAAACCTTTCTGGCCTAAACTCAAGAGGGTTATCCCAATGCTTTGGATCCGTACCAATAGCCCTCAGATTAGTGAAAACCCGAGTTTTTGCTGGAATGTCATATCCAGCAATGGTGCAATTCTCGGTTGACTGTCTCAATACAAATGGAGAAGGAGGGTGAAGCCTCAGTGTCTCCTTCACTATGGCTTGGAGATAAGGAAGATTATCTATATCTAATTCCATCACCATTCTATCTTTGCCAATGATACTGTCAATCTCCTTCCTTGCTTTCTCCATTACTGTTGGATGGTTAATCAGTTCTGCCAGTGTCCACTCTAGAGTATCTGCAGTTGTGTCTGTCCCACCTGTGAAAATATCCTGACAAATTATAAACACAAATTGTTATTCACTCAAAATCATAGCATAAACAAAAATGGATCAGTCTTTATAAAATCAGGGAGAGGTAGTTAGAGTTTTGTCAAGATAAAAATAACATAAACAAGGATTAGAAGTTAGGGTTCCTCAAGGAATATTACCACCAAGAAGGCTTTAATGTTATCTCTGGTTAGTTTCATCTCTGAACTTTGATCTTCATAAATGCTCAAAAGAGCATCAAGAACATCTTTTGGAGCATCCCTTTTGGTAGATTTTTTTCTTGCCTCTTCATGTTCCCGAATGATACTTTCTATGATGGTGTCAAACATCTCACGAACCTCCTTCATTCTCTTCCCAATTCCCTGGAGATCCAAACCCCTACAAAACCAAAAATAATCTGCCAGGTTAAACTTTCCACTCACCTTGGAAGACTCCTTCACCCATTCTGTCACCTTGTTACCCCCCTCATCAATGTCGAAACAGCTTTTGCCTATGGCCATTCTCATCACTATGCTGTTTGTGAGCTTCACAAGTTCATTTCCGACATTCACACCCTCACATGCTTCACCTTTCGTTTTCATCACCAGCACAAACCTATTTATCTCCTCTCTCCTAATGGGTAGGAGTTGCTCCAGCATCCTCCCGTTAAGAAGTTCTGACATGCAAAGCTTCTTCATGAACTTCCAGTAGGGTCCATAAGGGGCAAACGCTAGATCAGCTGCATTATAAGTGAAATAGGTAACAACAACATTTGCTGGTCTCTTGGAGAAAGAAAGCTCATGTGTTTTGAAGATCTCTTTGGCAATTTCTGCCGAGGAAACGACAACAACGGAAGTGGAGCCAAGGTAGAGGTGAATCAAGGGTCCATAACGATTTGAGAGCTTCTGAAAAGATACATGAAGCGGTGGTTTTAACAAGTGGAAGTGTCCAATAACTGGTAAAGCCAAAGGACCAGGAGGAAGGCGAAATTTTGCAGTTTTGAATATGGTTTGAAGGAATATTATTGAGGCTAGGAAAATAAGGAATATTGGTATGTATCCTTGAATATCATCCATTGTCTTGCAACACATAGTGTATATGCTTGTGTGAGTAGCATTTATAGAGAGTAATTTGTTATAGTTTTTGAATGGTGAAGTTTATGTGAGGAGTTAACGAGGGAGCATGATGTAGGTTTCTTAGTTGGAGAAGCCATTATGTCATTGAACTTTGTTTTAGATAACAAACAAATGCACTCTAGTTCTCATGCCTGTCTTTTTATGAACTACAAAAAAAATTAGAGATGCTTGTGGGGTCACATAGCTTCGGCATAAATTGATAAACAAACCTTATTTTGTGGAGGTTGTACTACAACTTTTACTACCAAGAATCTCTGTTCTGCTGCCTAGAGCGTTAAGTTCTTGGATAGTTTCAAGCAAAGTGAAATTTACAAGGACTAAAATATTGATTATTGATAGAAACATGTAAATCTTATCACTTATATCTCTAATATATAATCAGAATTATAATATATATAAATTTGACTTTCCTGAGATTATTCCTAATCTATTTGATGTTATCAAAATGAGATGTGTTATCAAAATTTCTTTTAGGTTCTTAAAAGGGTATCGTCATTGAAGTGAAAAGGCATGATTCTGTTATCCCTTCTCGTATATTCCCCAATCTCGAGTTCATTATCGCTTTCATTTGACATTAAATACTCCTTCTGCCTGCAGAGCATTAACATCTTAGTGATTTTAAGTTCTTTGTCTCTTTCGGTTTTGATTGTTAGCTTTTTTTAATTGTCCAAAGTCATTGCAAGCAATTGATGTCATCATACGTAAATTAGCTTCGAAAATATTTATATAATTTACCCAAGATTGAATAATTGAGCAATGTTTAATGATTCTAGACCAATCACTTTTGCATCACTTTATTTATATTATATATTTGTTTCTCCATCAATTTGAAAAGTCTAATTTCACTTTGGATCCTGCAATTAGTCATTCTCCACTCCTTCCACCATTTCTTTGTTTGTTTACCAGGTAGTTTTATGCTACTAGATTCCTCTGTTTCCAAACGCCTGAAACACTACAAACCGTACCTTTTCTCTCAATAAGCCACAATCTGTGCTGCATAATTTGCTCCGTACTTCTCCTATTAGCTGCAAAGTTATTTCTCTCGAACAAGTCTTTTAAAACATGCTAATTAGTCATTTAATTAGAACAAATAGATTGTGAATATGAATCATTGATAAATAGGTGAAATTGAAAAGATATGATGATGATAAAAATGTTTATAGTAATAGTTTGAGAAAGAAAAATTTTAAAAATAATATTTTATCATCTAAAAAGCAAATCTCAAATTGAATTATACTTCTAATATTACATTGTTACTAAAAATTTATATAAAACTATTGATAAAATCTGTATTTAATGAGTGTAGGATTGGGTGTATATGTATCATATTATTAGAATTGTAAAAAAAATATATATAAATATAAAGTTGTGAGTGAAATTTCATTATTAAACAGAAAGATTATTGTCGACAGAATTTCAATATTACATAAATATAAATTGTCGGAAAAGAACTCATCATTACATAGACAAAGATTACATACACTTATAATATAATTGGACCGAATTTTATTAAATTAATTTTTGAAATTAAAAATTTTCTTTACAAATATTCCCAGCTTAAAATTATTAAATAACGTAATAAATAATTAAAACATTTTTAAAAAAAATTAAAGTTAAATTGTTAAATTTATATCTTGAATTACTTTTATCAACTTATGTAAGTTAAGAAAGATAAAAATGATTATAAATATTTGATTCATCTTTTCATTTAGAAGGATAGTGTTGAGTTGTAGTGCTTTAAATGGTATAATCATCATGTTATTTGTTGCAGATATTAAGTGAAGCCACTAACTCATATTTCTTTTCTTTTAACTTTCATTTCCTTGAGTTTCTGTTTTTTTATTTTGTTATTGGAATGGTGTTTCAGTGTTTGGTTTATAAACATTGGAGGTTATTAATTTGAGGAGCATAGCAACGTCAACATCTACCAACAGGCTCACTTGGTGACTGGTGTTCTTAGCAATCACAGGAAAGGGAACTCTACACAATTGGTAACGTACGAAAATCATCAAGTTTACAATTATTTTACGGTGTCATAATAAAAAAAAATATTACTCATAACATAAACACACGTGATAAATAATTAATATAATTTTATTTTTATCTTATATCTTGATGAGATTATTAATATTATATATATATATATATATATATATATATATATATATATATATATATATATATATATATATATATATATATATA
>Ga0099825_1005743_pt1 | contig 15813 bp, 10 predicted proteins | sample SiratroredBW_FD_76838 | JGI IMG/M metagenome (GOLD analysis project Ga0099825, IMG submission 76838) | Root nodule microbial communities of legume samples collected from California, USA - Siratro red BW | ecosystem: Host-associated > Plants > Roots > Nodule | place: USA: California | collected...
ATAAAAAATAGAGTAAGTAAAAAAATAACAAAAATTATTTTTATTTTTAAAATATTTTAAAAAAAAAAATAAAAAAAAAAAGTTTTTTAAAAAAAAAAAAAAAAAAAAAAAAAAAAAAAAAAAAAGAAGGGGAAGATCAAGATAAAAAGGAAAACAAACCTCACAATAACATTCTGAAATTCCTTGCTGTAATATGCTTGGAATTTTTAAGAAAATAGGTGAAGTTGTCAAGGAATAAATGATGGATTCTTTGAGAATTTTGCTAAAGAAGATTCTTGATCTTCATTTGAATGAATGTTTTGTTAACATTTTTTTTCTTAAAAGCATTTGAGCATAAAGAGATCCAGAATGATTCTCCTTTTTCCTTGCTGTTATATGTTATATTGATAAATTATTATCTTACAAATATAAATAGCCATTTGAATGAAATTATGAATTGCCTTCACTTAGATATATCTCTTCTTTCAGATGGATAATTTTATCCATGCAGACATGCATCCTGGAAATATTCTTGTCCGAGCAGGAAAAAGTAAATTATCACCTATATCACTCTCGAAGTCAAGGCCTCATGTAGTTTTCCTTGATGTGGGCATGATTACTGAACTTTCGAAGAGGGAACGAGAATATTTACTGGAATTCTTTAAGGCTGTTGCACTTCAAGATGGACGTGCAGCTGCAGAGTGCACACTTAGATTATCCAAACAACAAAATTGCCCAGACCCAAAATCTTTTGTTGAGGTAAGAAATATTTTTTCATGTTTTTCCACATATGATTGCCATTAGCATCCTGATAACTTTTTACCACATAACCTGATGAACATTGGTTTGTTTAACATTTACATTTGTGCAAATTTTATTCTTCACTTGCAATCCTATGTCAGAAACAAGGTCATTAGTTGACCTCTGATCACCAGTTGCACATTAAAGTCTGTAGTTGATAGATGCTTTGAAGTTGTGGACATTTGTGTTTCTGAAAGGTCTAATAGGTAATTGTTAGGCAAAAGGATAATGAAAAAGTGTGGAGAGTGTATTATAGAAGAAAATTGAAAAATAAAGAATAAGGTTGTGTTGTAGGGTGGGGGTGTGACTCAGTCGGGGTTGGCCTGTATATAGAGACCAACCATGTTGGGTTGAGGGTAACCTGTATGTTGTTGATTTTGACAGGATTTTTCCTATGTGAAAGGAAGTGTTTTCCACTGTAAGTGGATGTTGTGTGTAAGATAATGAGGGGCTAGAATAATATCTTCTTTTGAGGAAATCAGTGTGTTTCCGTTTAAGGTGTGAATCTTTTTCTCTCTTAACAAGGCTTGTAACAGTAATTAGGTTCAGGAATTTTCAACATCATCAGAAAAAATATCCCTGTTTAATGGTCTAACTTTTTTCCTTTTTTATGGGGATTGCATACTACTTGAGAAAAATGCATGTCAATTGTACTCCTTTTGTATGAGTCAGCAAGTGTCTCTAAACATTTGTTTACACACTATGTTATGCATAATCTTCAAAATTTTCACGATAAGAATATGATGTAACATTATGATTTTTTTAAAAGTTCTATGTATAGTCTATTCTCTTGCATCTCCTTGATTGTTGTACAGTTGACAGCTGATTTATTGTTGTTTGTACATACTTATTTCAACAGCAGCCTTTACTTTTCTTTGCTGAATAAAATCTTTAGAATTTAACAGGAGGTGGATAAATCATTTAAACTTTGGAGTTCTCCGGGAGGTGAATCCATCCACACAGCTGATCGTATGCAACAATTGCTTGAGCATGTTAGACGCTGTAAAGTTAATATAGATGGAAATGTTTGTGCTGTGATAGTGACCACATTGGTTCTGGAGGTAAGTTCTGCCTCTGAATCAATTATTCTACAAAGTATTCTTGACAACTTTATAAATAAAATGAATGATGAAAACCTGAGTGATGTAGATTTTGTGCTGTTATTGGTATATGGTTGAAATTCATCTCACTTGATACTTTATACATTTTAAATAACTGATTATTAATTTTCTGGAGCATACGGTGGAATATTTGTTTAGAAATACAAAACTTTTCATTGCGAGGTGTAAACTATTATTTTGCATGTCCATCTTTTTGATGTTCTGCAGTGGAGATGGTCACTTGATTGTCTTTAAACATGATATAGAAGCTTACCTTTTTATCATGACATGGTTAGAATGCTTTACATTTCATTGAATAATTTTTGCATAAAAATCAAAACTGAAACCCAAAACTCAAATAACTGAGCAACTATGCATGTAAGCTAGAGAACAAAATCAGTAGTAGGTTTTCAATTTTGGTATTGTACCACGGCCGAACCATATTCACTGATCCAGCACCGGCTGTGGTGGCACCTCCTTTCCAGTCACCCATTGCCGTGCTCATCTAGTCTAAACACAACTCTAGTGGTTGTTTGGCTCCATTGGACTTCATTTGGTGGTTCAATTTGAGTTTCTCTTCTGTAACTATTTTATTTTTACTATTTCCAAAAATTTGAAAAAAAAAAATTGACTTATAACATTGCTTAACAATAGTGTATAATTTCAACATGTGAGGACTCTTAAATGGTGTGAGACTCGCTAATCTACAAGTAACACTACAAGTAACACCAAAACCAATGTCATTGATTTTGGTGTAACTGATCATATATTTGGTAATTGTTCACTTTTCTCTTCCCTTATCAGTGACAATTTGCCTTCCATCACTGCTGCAAGTGGTTCACAAACAAAAGCCCATGACATTGGTGCTACCCAATCCCTTCCATCTCTTGCTGTTGACTTTGTTCTTTATGTGTCAAATTGCCCAATTTACTCTGTCGCCTGATTGACTAAGTCTAATGTTAACTTACAAGATTGGGTATTGAGACAAACTATCGGTGTCAGATATGAGTCACGACCTTTACTATCTCTCTCGATCAACACCTATGTGTGCTAGTGGTTTATCCAAGGATGATTAATGCACGACTAGGACATCTTGAGTTGAGAAAATTGCGAATGTCGTCAAGTCCAAGAGACATGTCTTGTTTGAATTGTGAGTTGTATTAGTTAGGTAAACACATTTTAAACAATTTTCATATCCTTTTTCTTTAGTTCACTCCAGGGATTGGGGTCCTTGTCGTACTGCCACACTTTCCGGTTTAAGATATTTTTTCAACTTTATTGATAACTATTGTAGTTGTACTTGGATTTGGTGGATGAAAAATCAATATGAAATGTTTTCTATCTTTAACACATTTTATAATGAAATCCAAACACAATGGTATATATCCATACGCATTGACAGTACTCCTGAATACCTATCTGACCAATTCTAGCAATTCATGGTAGCCAATGGTATTTTTCATCAAACTTTTTGTTCTCATTCTCCTAACAAAATGGAGTAGTTGAACGCAAAAACAAACATCTTATTGAAATTACTTGGTCCTTCTTAGTCTTGTTCCACATGGAGATGGTGTCTTAATCGCATGTTATCTCATTAATCCGATGCTATCATTTGTCCTTAATGATCAAGTACATCAATCTGTCCTTTTTCCTCATTGCCATCTACATTGTCTTCCTTCACGTATTTTGTACGTAAACTCACACTTGGTCAAAGATAAAAACTCTCCTAGGTCATTCAAATGTCTCTTTCTAGGATATCATCATTCTCAAAAAGGGTTATTGCTGTTTTTCTCTCGAACTTAATTGGTATTTTGTTTTTGTTGATGTCTCTTTCTTTGAGAATGTTTCATACTATACACTTGTTCCTTCTAATCAGGACATATATAGTTAGTTCCCGGCCTTTGTCAATCTTCCTTCACAAGAGAATTCTGCCATATTTCATTTCTCCAGCACCAATCATGTATATTAACGCCATCCATGACCTATTGGCATTTTAATATGGGACCCATCTTCAACCCATGATGATATAGGGGAGGCCATGCTTGATTCCCTGACACGGTCTCCTGTATTGAATCCCGTCTCCTCTGAAAATGATTGGCCCATTACTATGAAAAAAAATGTATGTTCTACCTGTAACTCTTCTCCTCACCATACTAGCCTTAGTTATCATCAACTTTCCACCGTGCATTATACTTGTTTGTCTTTGTTATCTTCTATTCTTATTATTTAGTCTTAAGATGAAATTTTATCTCACTTAAAGTGGCGACAAGTGATAAATGATGAGATGTGTGTCCTTTAAATTAATGGTACTTAAGAGTTAGTTCCTCTTCTAGTTGGCAAATCAATTGTTGGTGTCAATGGTTATACACTCTTAAAACAGGAATTGATGGTATAATTGACTGCTTTAGTGTTTGTTTGGTTGCCAAAGGATACACAAATTTATGAATAAGGTTATACTTATACTTTTTGCATCTTGTTCCTGTCTCCTCCTTAGGGTTGGCAGCGAAAACTTGATCCAGAATATGATGTGCTGAATGCTTTGCAAACACTGTTATTTAAAGCTGACTTAGCAGAGTCTCTATCTTATGCCATTGAGGTATTGGTGGCCCCGTGAATGAAAGGTGTTATATTTGCCCAAACTTTTTAAAATGGTTGAGCAGAAAGAAGTATTAACGGTAAATTGCCTAGCTACAGGTGATGATCTTCCAATTTTTGGAAGGCTTTTTTCCCTGCTATTCTTTTTGAGTTTCTAATAAACTGCTGGGATGTGGGAACCTGGCACTGCGAAGGTTTGGTTCTTGTAATAATGTCAGATTCTGATATAACTCACGATGTAGAGTTTAACAAGCAGTACAGCTGGATAAAAAATTTTTGGAAAAATTAAATCACAATCCAAATCAAACCAAAGATAAAATTCAAAATAGTGCAACGGGTTTTAATCAAATTTTTTTTTACTTAACAAATGAGTCTGTTTTCCAATTATAAAAGGAGACTGATCATAGACTAATTTAGGTTTTAAGCTGGTTTTAAAATTAATTATTAAGCAAAAGTCCATTTTTCTTTTTGCGAACTTCATTTTTAAAACTAAATTTAAAGCGGTTGAACTATTTAAAAAAATAATAATTGCTTCATAGACATATTTTGAATTGAAAAAAGGTTTACATAATCCGACTTAAATCCTATTTGCTATTAGATTTGAAACAAAGCACCTTTAATTTTTTAAACTGATTTATCTTCAGCTTAGTTTACTGACAATCAAAGCAGTTTGAAACTGTTAAATAAACCCGAATCGTGTCCTACTGAACTGGAAGCAAATATTTTTTCCATAATGTTTTGGAAAGAAAGCTTTTTGAGCTTTGCAGCTGTTGAAGTCCTCGAATTAAAGATCTGTTCATTAGGTGCTGTAAGATGATATATAAAACACTCCACACATATTTTCTCCGAGGAATATTCTCATTTTATATAAATAACTCCACAGATATAAATGTCCGAAAAATTTGAATAATATCTTTGGTTAAGGAAACTATACTAATAAAATTTATTACCGTCCCCATTAGCGGTATGTTACTACACTCAAATTTCCACTGATAGACGCCAAGGAAAGAAGGAACAATGTTACTGTAAGAAAAATATGGCAGGAACTAAGTCATAACCAACTTATCATACAAGCCAGTTTTGTACATCAGAATATTGCTGTATAAACCATTCACTAGTTTTAATTTGAATTCCTAGACAAATCCGTGGTTGATTCATTGTTATTGGAATTCTTGAACATGTAATGTAACTTCTAGATGAATGAAATGTAAAAAGATTGGAATTCTTGAACATGTAATGTAACTTCTAGATAAATGAAATGTAAAAAGGTCCAAAACGCTTCAACCAAGCCTCTCAAAGAAATAAAGATAACCCATTTCCTTGGGAGGATTAATGATGGAAGACAAAGAAAGCATCAGATTAGCCAGATCAACCTTTTTGAAAAGAGAAGTAGAATGAAATGACCATGAGTCAGTCATTACCATTTGTTTTCTTAATTTGAAGTGAGGATCAACAAAACTTAGATCAACAGAAAGGTACACCACAAAAAGTAAAAGCAACTTACTCCCTCCTCCATCAGGAAGGTTAACACCACTAGGAGTCGTTGCAGCGTTTGATGTGGCAGCATCCATACTGAACACTGATGCATCAGGATTGTCAAATATCCAGTTCGTTGCTCTCTCAGTGTCACCACCCTACAGAACGATGGTTTTCATTCCGCCAAACATTCCGGCACAATTTATAAGATAATTTAATCTTACAGTCACAACGACAGATAAAATATAGAAAAGAATATTACCGATTTCTTCAGTGCTTTTCTAGCAATTTCTTCTTGAAATCCAAATGAAATTAGAGTATCAACTTTGATTGGTCAAACAATTGTCAAGGTTTCGGAGCTATGGCCTTTGGAGATAGGAAATGTCAATATCTAGGTAAAACGAATTTATCCATGAGGTAACTTGCAACACATTTGTTTAAAATATTAAAAGAAAAAAAAAACATTTTCATATACCTGGATTGTTCTAGATAAAAGCATTACGTTGGTATACAAAGAAATTTGGAGCCGAAATTTCCACTTATTAATAAAAGCATTAGGAGCCGAAATTTATGAAGAAAGAAAGTGTGTTGATAGCAATATTTTTTACTAAACTAATGATCAAAATCTTAAAAAGAGAATCCTTTATGATAGAAACTTAGAAATAGAAGATTTGTAAAGCACAACCTTGTTTAATATTTATTATGACGACCTCAAAGTGTTTTTATTATGACGACCTCATTCAAGTGTTTTTAGAAGTGACAATTTCAACTATATTGTATGGATTTTGGAGTCAAAGAAGCAAATTAATTCAAAACAACTTTATAGAACATGTGATGAATCCATATACTAAGAGCATGACAACTAAATAAGCTCAAGCAAATTAATTACTATGATCCTCTAAAAATAAAAATCCTATCAAGTGATTCTTTAAAGGATAAAGATGAGAATGATAATAAATATAGTTTTTTAATGTCCAACTTCTAAATTGCATTGGGGATTCTCACGTTATGATATCTCAATTTCATCCCTTTAATTGGGATAGTTTAAAAATACAAACACAAACTCAAGCATGAAGAAAGAAAAGACATAAGACCATGAAATCTAGGAACTAACTTAGACTTCACATTCAACTATGCAAAAATTTGCATTCCTTATCTTTTCATTCCTAACCAAGGTTTTGTATTCGATAGGGGTTCATGTTAATGAAGTTGTTTCTAATCAAGATCTTGTACTTGGAAGGGGTTAATGTTAATAAACTCTTTCCTAACCAAGGTCTTATACTCAGTAGGAGTTCATGTTATTTAACTCGCTCCTAACCGAAGTCCTGTACTAAGTAGGAGTTCATGTTAATTTATGTTAGAACTTTTATTATTATTACTTATCCGATTAGATCTTGAAAAAAAAAAGTTTATGAAAATAAATAGTTTAAATTTAATTTTTATCTGTGATAAATTATATAAGAAAATCGAAATTTTCTTTTATTCTTCATAAACTTATATTTTGATTCTTTTCCAAAATTTAGTTTACTGACTTGACAAAGACAAATTTAGAGTAAAAAACCAAAATAAACATTTTATTGAATACAAAAAAGGTTATTTTTTGAACAAAAATTAGGATTTTCTTTCAGAACAAATAACTTCGACAAATATTATTATGTGATTTGAGCTTTTGACAGAATTTTAATTTTAATGTATTTTCAGTATAAAAAATTGGTACTATATTATTGTTTGATGTAATAAGTTTAACAATACAGAAAATGTCATGCTGTCAGGTTAATCAATTAGTAGACCATTAGAAAGCCACTAGTTTAAAATGGAAAAGGTAAAATAAATTTTTTTATTCTTGTAAAATTTATAAAATATTAAATACATTTTTCTAAAACAATTATAATACTTTTTGCTTTTTAGAATTCAAACAAATTTTAAGTTTGATTAGAGCATCTTTGATAAAAATTATTTAAGAATAAAAATATTATTTTAATATATCTTTTAAATACATATACATATAATGTTTAAAATTAACGAAAAATAACTCCCTTTAATTTTAAACCATTTATATATGTAAAATATTAAAACAAGTTTTTATTCATATATAAATAAATAATTTCATAATAATAATAAAAAAATTTAACGTGATGAAAATTTTAATATAAATATTGTTATTAAAATTGATTTTTATTCAATGACTGTGTGCATAAGATTTTGATATCGTTATTACTAAGATTGTAAAATTATATTTAAAATTTAGAAGAACAAATAATAAAAAAGTTGAAGAACTTATTCAGTACATTTAAAATTTTACAATATAAAACATATTTAACCTTGAAAAAAATATTAAATTATGTGAATAAATAAAAAAAGGAACAAATTTTTTTCAATTATTTTTAAGCCTTATGAATATTTGTACTAATAGTTAATTAGTAAACTATTATTTTCCAAGGTCTAAGCTCCAACATTTTGAGTTGATTGCCAACGGTCAAATATTCCGAACCATCCAAATGCCCGATCCCATCCGTACATCAAAACATCCTCCCATCATCCAACGGTTCATAAGGTGGACACAGCCAATCAGTCAGAAACACAAACCCACACGTCGTCGTTTCGCATCTCTTCTCCTCCAACTTTCGTTTTCGCGCACTATGATCTTCAATTATTACTGCTCTATGCAGTTCCTTCGATTCGCAGCAACAAGTAATCTCACACTGTAAGCGTTTGCACTTTTTCTTGAAAACAATGGAAGCTTCTAGAAAGAAAGGGATTGCGATCAAGAAGACCAACGATCACTGGGCTTTTCTGGTAATTTTCTGTTTCACTCGTTGTGCTTTTCATTTTCGTATCCGTTTTCTAGTATTGTTGCATTGCAATGCTCTTGATCATTCCGAAGAAAAATACTTTTGGTTTGTTAAACATTAAAGATTTCGATTTTGAATCCCATAATTTTGCATTTTAATCATTATTGTTATTGTTAATGATTATTAGTATTATTGTTATTATTATATTAAGGTATTATATGTTAGATTCATTATGTTTATTCAGTTAGTATTGTGCTCTTCAATCTATATCGTTCTGCTCGTTATTGTTAGTTCTGTTGTGGTATTCAGAGTTTTCTATTGTTAATTTGTGATTGTCTTTTTTGTGTGTTGCAAATGTGTGAAATACAGGAGCATATTGAAGCACCTATGTGGGTGGATTTGACTGTTGAAGTTGTTTCTGGTGGTGTAGGCACGTGAGTTTTCTATTAGATTGATTGTTTATTTTATCAAATCATGTTTATGGTTTTGATTTTTAATTTTGTTATGCTGCAGAGGTGATGATGATTGGTTCAACACAAGTCATCCGTAAGGAACCTTTTGGAGTTTTCTTTTTGGGGTTTTGTCGATTTGATATCGACCTTGGGATTGTTCTCTAAACAGTGTTTGTATACTTTCTACCAATCATTTTCAGGTTCCACCAAATGTCTGCTCGAGAATTAAAATCCAAGTTTTCTCAGGGTGAGGAGATATTGGCACCAGGAGTTGATTTGCAAGGAGTAAATTCCCCTGAGCTTCCTTCTTCTGTCTCAAGATCTAGAGGCAAACACTACAACAACAAGAACTGGAAAGGTATTGATCTGAATACTTTGTTAGATAAACAGAAGGGTAGGAGAGGCTTACAACAATGTTCCAGCTTTGGCCAAGGAGGGAAACCCATATTAAAATCAAATGTGTACAGGCCAAAAGGAGCATTGAGTGGGAAGTTTGGATTGACTTTTGAACAGCATGCTAGAGGAAAAATTGAGTCAAAGGTTAGTCGTAACAAACCAATGGGTAGTTCAAGTTCTGATCGAAAGGCTAGTGGAAGCTCTGCAAGAAGCACAATTACATCTGAGAACACTCAGAAGTATACAGAGGTATCTAGCAAGCCATGTGATCAGAAAATAAGTTCATCAATAAGGATTGTTAGTGTTGGGAAATCTTGTGTTACAAGAAAAGTCTTGAACATTCAGCCACAAAAGAAATGTGTGGAGGTAAGTAGTCAGCCATGTTATCAGAAAAGTAGAAGTTCATCCATTATTAGTGTTAGGAGAAGTTATGTTTCAGGAAAGACTTCAAAAGTGGAGATAGGTGACCATAGCACGCAATCAAGGGGCCGTATATCATCTTCTGGGAAGTCTAGTATTGGGTCATGTTCAAATACAAGTAATGAAGTTAAGTTTGCATCAAGGCAGCATAGAGAGAAAATCACAGATGAGAAAGGTGGGATGACAGTTAGTGGTACAATTAAGAATTGCTGCAAGCCAGATGAAACATCGAAGGCATTTGCCACATCAGCCAAGGAAGCAAAATCTGGTAACGGAAAGGGAAGTAACATCAATTTTGCCAAGCCAACATACCATCGAACAACAAAGTCATTGGTAAGAAGCTGCACTGTCCTTAAGTCATGCATTTCTCTTTTGTTACACATTATTTTAAATGATGTAGCTATGAGTCCTATATAAAGCTCATATTAATTAAGTACTAGGAATTGTCTTCACCAAATGATTGCAAATGCATCAGATTTAATTTTTTGAGTGCATCCCTTTTCTGAAAGTTACAGTTCTGTAGCTACTTATCGCAATATTTTCTTTCGTAGCAATCCTCAAATTTGTTACAATTTTTTACTATTTAGAGTTTATGGAATTATGTTGTGTAACAGACCCAGCAGCAGAGAGGGTGATGGGCAATATAGGAAAATCACTCCTTTCCAATATATGTACAAGAGAAAAGGAAAAGGAAATAAAATATAGAGTGAGGAGGAAAAGGAAATAAAATAACAGAATGAGGAGAGTGGGAGCCGTGTTGTCAGGAGTTAGTTAGGGGAATGAGAAATATAAATAGAAAATAAAATGTTTTAAGGGGGAAAAAAGGGAGAGTGGAAAAGTAGTGGAGAGAACTTGGCCTCTCGAAAGCCAAGCTTAATTTCCTGTTGTTTACACATACTTGTCTTTACAATTAAGTTCTTCACCGATTTGGGAATTATAACTATGATAACTCTGATACTCTCTTATCTGTTAATTTTCTACATTCTCTTGTCTATGCCTATATTTTATTATTGTTCTCTGGTCATTTGTGTGCAACATCTTACATGTTGCAGGTCCAGTATCCGTCTACAGGTTCAAAGGCATTGTTACAACAAGCAGTGAATAAAGACAACAATTGTACGGATGGTGCCAAGGAGAAACTAAGAATTACCAAGATTAATAGTTTGACAGCCAAGGGAAAAGAGAATGTGAGAATGGATCAGAAATGCATTGCAAGAGGTGTTTCTGCAGGGGGGCATGTTAGAAGTCGTAGAACTACTGAACAGAACCAAAAAAAGGGTGACAATGCTGGATCAACTGCTTTGACAAATAGGGGTATTGTTGTCAATTGATTTGCTTTATTGTTTCTATGAAAAGTAACTCAGTCAGACGTCTAATATACTCATGCATTATTATCAAAGAATCTCATCGAATGTGGTAGAAATATTAAAGGTATCTTTAGATACATGATATATCTTCCATTTTTTTTCATCTTGGTATGTACATTTCCTAGAAACTTGAGCAGTTAAGTGAAAATCAAGAATGACTTTTTATATTTTAACCTTTTTGAGCTTTCTAACCAAATATCAATTTGTTTATATACTTGTTTACCTGTTCATTTTTTTGAAGTTGCGAAATTTTATATTCATTGCCATTGACATGTATTCATGTTGTAATCCTATGTTTTTACCTAGGAATTTTAACTTCCCTATGGTCTCAGTTATGCCTCTTGATCTTGCTATTGAATTGCACTACAATTTTGTAACTTGTTTGCAAAATGCTTTTGTTTTCTCTCTTCCCTTTTTTCCTTTGCATGTTTATTTAAGTGCTATTTGGCAAACCTTCCAAGTCTAATGCAAGTTCGTTAATGCAGGAAAGAGCACCAATCAACATGAGGCAAAGAACCCAGTTAATCTAGCCAGAAAGATTTACCTACGCTAGACGAGGACGACATTCTTTCTTTCAGGTGATAAAAAATTAGGGAAAGAAATGATGACCCTCTTTCAAAATCTGGCTTAGTCAGTGAAGCCTTATATTGGTTTATCCTAATTCTAGTATATAGCGTAGTTATGGTTATGACTGCACCCTGCAATTTTGGTGATAAATTCTGGTTGCTTTTCTAGCTTTCATCATTATCGAATTATGTGATTCAGACAATTCACTTCACGTACGGAAATTAATGAGAATGAAACATATTGTTTCATAGACAACTCGTTACCAAAATCCTAATACACTCATGGGAGTTATTGACCGATCTTGGAACTTAAGAAAATCTGCCATACCACTATCACTTTTCCCCCCTTAGGAATTCAGTGTAAAATTAAATCTTACATTAACTAGAAATAAAAGTTGATCAATATATAAAAAAAATAGACACAAATTAACTGTATTAAGATTTTGGAGTAGAGGTAATGCTTTTTTATATATATTTGTTTTATGGTTTAGTGGTGTTAAATCTCTATGGTGACTTATAGTGGTATTTGAATCTTGTTTGTCTGATTGGCTCAAATAAGTACGATATGAAGGGGAGTGTGTTTGGGTTATATTTGATATCATAACTGTTCATGAACTTGCTTATGATTCATTAGTTTTGAATCTCCTATAGAAAGATTCAATATTTTCTATCATTTTTTTTTTTTCTTTTGTCTCACATACTTGTATAACAAGAGCGCGACATTCTTGCTAATTTGGAACATTACCCTCTCCTTAAGTGTCTTGTGTGCTACTTTATTGGGCCTCTACCTCTGTCACATGCCAAAATTGTTTCACTCTTCTTGAAGTTGATAGCCAAATACTAATTTATTCTAGATTGTGCAATCTTGAACTAAGATATGTATTATGGATTATAAAATTTAGAATGTATTTATGAATTCTAAAATATATTCATGTTTTGCATAATCTAGAAATGCATTCTAGATTCTAGAAATGAATTTTGGATTGCCAAATCTGAAAATCTAATGTATTATGCTATTATGCTTTGGCGTGCCTAATCTAAAAATCCAAAATACACTTCTAGATTACATGATCCAAAAATTTATTTTGGATTACCCAATACATAATAAATATTTGGATTATGGAATTTAAAATATATTTTTAGATCAGGTAATATAAAAAGCTAGAAATGTATTTTGAATTATATAATTTAAAATGTATTTGTAGATCTGAAAATATTATAAATTGTGTAATATGAAATATATTTCTGAATCTCACAATCTAAGAATGAAACATTTTAGACATTTCCAACCCTCATAAGAACATTATGTTAAGAATTGGTTTTGCGACCATTAGTTTAAGGGAGTTACATTATATTAACACTGAAAAATTGGTTTTGCGACCATTAGTTTAAGGAGTTACATTGTGCATTGCCATAATCTAAAACACCACCCCCAATATATAATATGAAAAATCATCTGTATCCTTTTAAAATTATATTCTGGAATGTATCATATGGAATACAAAAGATCTATTCTGGATTATACAGTCTTTTTAGATTTTTTTAAATGTTGTCATATTTGAATTAATTTTGAATCTAATTAATTTATTTTACAGACTCATTTAATACAAAGTTTTTTTAATAGGAATTATATTCACCTAAAGTAAACATAATAAATGATGATAATATTTGACACTTTAATGATAAAAATTTTTGTACAACATCAGTACTAAATTTAAAAATACAAAAACCTAAATATACTAGAAAATTGTTTAAGAACAAGAACTATATTCATGTTGTCAGTATTGTACAACATATGAACATCTGGTGTAAAAGGTCGCTTCATCTGTGATGTTACGAGCTAACTATAATGCATTATGAGTTTCATCTCATCCTTTATTTAATGAAGACAATCCATCTCATTCTTTATTTAATGAAGACAATCCAGTGTGTGTGAGTTTTTTTTTAATTAAGTCAGCAAAACACAAAATCAAGTGATAGCAGACTTTGATTGCATTTCAAGTAAACTGATTGAAATTCTTACACATTGTAGGCTTACAAAAAAAAAAAAATCAATCGATCGAATGAATTGAAAAATAAATTGATTGATTTTTCTTACCAAGTCAAGAAACAACATATTACTTAACATTTTCTCTCCCTAGTTGTATACTCCCCTTGAATGGTATATTCAAAACTTAAAGTCCACGAGTCAGTCATTTTACAGTTTCAAACAATTTTATGCTGCAAATTAGAATGGGAATAAAATGATTTTCATTCATCATTGAACATATTACTTTATCATTCATCTTAAATTCATCATCATCAAACTTAAACATAGATCAACCTTAGAATCGTTTCCAAACAAACACAATAACAACCGAAACAAGATCAGACAGAAACTAAAGCAACCAAACATAAGAGATATCGTATCTCACACAAACAAATAACACACATACATATTCTCCCCCGTTGAATGAATCAAATAGGGAAAATAAGCATGATGAATGACAAAATGATGAGATGATTCCTAAAACAGATGACTATGACAATAAGAAAGTATGCAATCCAATCCTCAACATCTTTGCCATAATGCATCTCAACCAGTTTCTCCTGAATAGCTTCAATTTGGGGATCCATGTATTGAAACCGAGCCATACAAAACTTATGGTGATTCCTTTGTTCAATGGTTAAGGTGCCCAACCTTCCAAACAACATTTGCTCAAACCTAGATAATGGTTCACCCCTATCAACTTGAGCAACAAAAGGAATCAAAGTCATTTCTTTTCCAACAACAGGAGCACTTGTTCCAGCACCTTTATCACCACCAGGAGTATCATTAGCAGCAATAGGTATATCATCTTCGTGGTCTTCAGCTTGACTAAGTGGTCATCATTTATCTTCTTTAGCGCAATCTTGTGAAAAGTTGCAATTCTTATTTCAGTCTACAGTTTCACAATTTCAGTGAGCTCTCCATCAAGCTCAACCCAAAAAAACTCAATCATCTTTGGAACTAAAATAGCATAGGAAATCCTATAAACTGTTAACCTTTTTTACTAGATCAAATGCTCTTTTATCACATGAACGCAGTTCACTTCTACCTTATTGATGATGCAGTGCATCAGAATGAGGTTTTCCTTTATCAAGACCGCATGATTATGTCCTCTAGGTGTGAGCAGCCAAACAACCACAAAAGCAATGATCCTTGGGTTTATCGCAAGTCCTCCCACATGGAATCTCCCCATTGCAGCATTGGGGTGTAACAATGAAACTATAATGCCATAATAATTTCAAGAAAAAATTCAACCCACGAAGAGAACAAAACAGAGGTTCTTTCAAACTTGCAGTTCCACAATTACAAGCAATAAAAAAATTAACGTCTAAGCCAACAATATAACAAGATGATGGCTCCACGTTGTTGCATCTTCAAAACATCTTGTTCACCATGCATAATTCTGGAACATGTATTTCCTATAGACAATTATGAACCACTGTAAGAGAAGAAAGCAAGGCAGAGCAGAAAGAGGAAGATGAAAAGTTATCAAAGAGAGAAGGTTACAACTTAACAAATTTCCCATTCGTATTCCCCTAATCTTCTATTTGATTCTCTGATCCTTGTGCTCCTCCTCACGTCCTTGCACTCTTAATCTGCCACCAGGTGTCCCTTAGGCATAACAAACTCCTCAGAATTATTTTTGTTGTCATCATTGTCCAGCTCACCTTCCTTTTGACTTCCACGTGTTACAATACCTTCCCCATGGAAAGCAACCTTGTCCTCAAGGTTGAGAGAAGGGAAATCACGAATGAGATCTTGCCAATCCTCCCAAGTGGCATCCTTAGGTTGCATGCCCTGCCAATGAACCTTCACTTGCGCTACCACATGACCTTGCTTG
>Ga0099825_1005745_pt1 | contig 15810 bp, 13 predicted proteins | sample SiratroredBW_FD_76838 | JGI IMG/M metagenome (GOLD analysis project Ga0099825, IMG submission 76838) | Root nodule microbial communities of legume samples collected from California, USA - Siratro red BW | ecosystem: Host-associated > Plants > Roots > Nodule | place: USA: California | collected...
AGTTCTCTCCTTTTCTCTCTTTTTTTTTTTTTTTTTTTAATAGAAAACCCAAAAATGAAAATTTTTTATTTTTAAAAATAAAAAAATTATTTTATTTTTCATTTAAATTTAAAAAAAATTTTAAAATTTAATATTAAAAATTTTTATTACTATTAAATTAAAAAAAAATTAATTTTTAAAATTTTAAAATTAAAAAAATTGAATTTTTGGGTAATGTATAAAAAAAAAAAAAAAAAAAAAGAGAAAAGGAGAGAACTCTGTCATTCGTGAAAACAGTTGAAAACATGTAACTACAATCATTTGGGTAAACTAAGAGTTGAAACATAAACTCAACTGCCACAAATTCACGAGTCTGGTCTTGCATCATTAGATTGGTAAATTTAAATCACAATAACCAGGCCAGGACATATAAAGAAAACAGAGACAAACCTCACATCATCAACTTCAACGTCCACTTTCACACATGAGAGTGAACCTATATAACTGCTTCTGACGCCAGCTGCAATTTGTGGGCAAAATGAAGTGAATGCAGCTGCCAGTGATTTTCTGGATCTTTTCATTTTTTCTTGGAGCATAAAATTAGTGTTCAGAAGTATCTTGGTGTCAACAATGTGCGGAAAGCACTTGTTAACAGAGGTAGCAAACTCTTCAGGAGTACCAGGAAGGGGGCCTATAAATTTGCTGTAGACATGAGCAATATCTGTACCATAGAATGGTACATAACATCTTAGTGTCGTGTAAAATTAAATAGCTTCTCAAGGATTCAGAATGTTGCTGTTACCTAGAAAACAATTGTGACCAACAATCAACTTCTGTTCCGATGAAAGGAGATCAATAACATGGCGAAGTCCCACAGCAGCTTGGATTTTCATCTTTTCTGCCCCGTGATTTTCTTCTTTCACTTTTTTCTGTGAGATTAATTGAAAAGAATACTACAACTAAGAATTTAATGAGGTGGCTGTGGTATCAATTAAACTCTGCTACCAATATATTTTAGCTTCCTCTAATGTTAGATGTAAACATAACACACCAAATTATATGCTAACAAAGCATAAACATTATTTTTTAATATACATTAGCATAAACATATCATCTTTTAATATTAATTGTGTCCAATATCATATAATTAGGGTGAAGCTTTGTTTTAAGAAAACGCTAAGCCATTTACAGTCTGAACTAGAAATGAAAGATAATATTAGGTCCATTCTTTCAATGGTAATCAAAAGACTATCACCACCACCATCATTTCTCAAGTGCAGAACAAACAATTATATTCAATAAACTATTTCCAATGCAAAATCACACGTCACAATTTAAAAGGAAACAAAACAGTATCAAGATTTATTACCAGAAGTAAGTTTAATTCATCCCTTGAGTCTGTATACACAACTAATTGCTGTAAATTGGAAGCCTCACTATTCACACTGACGTAATAAAGATCTTTGAAGTGTTTTCTGATGACCTGAAAGTATATAAGCTTATAGTCAGCAAAACTCAGTACAAACTTAATAGATGTATAAAACAGCTATGCCTTGAGGCAAAGGATATTGATAAATGACACGATCAAATACCAATATTAGAAGAAACAAAAGTGTGAACATATCAGTTAGGGCACAAAATATGCAAGCATTACCAACTGAATCAATTTAAGCTGGTGAGAGGTGAATCCATTAAGCCTAAGAGCAGGATGCATCTCAAAAAATATCTCTTGAAATTTTGAGTCTTCTGTAACTCCTTGAATTTGGTCTTCTAGATTTTGCTCATGTAATAACCCATCACGCCATTCCCGGAATTTGTTTTTCATTCGTGCAGTGAACAAAATGTCTGCTGCACTGAGCATTGGCGTGTCCCTAACATCTTTTAATTTACAAATGTCAGACCACTCACTATCATATCTGGAATCCAAACTCCTTAATGCTTTCCTTTCTTGTTCTCTGGATAAATAAGATATTCCTGACATTATCAAGGGTGAAAATTCTCAAACCACATAAACCATAAAATTCATGATGACGTTACACATGCAATCAAATACCTATTCTTTGAGTCAGTGACCGAAATGGAACATCAACCAATACCAAAATGTCACCAGCTATTCAAACTATGGTTACTGGTTAAGGATCATAGGCTCTCAGCATCTTTAATGCCCCCATAGCTCTATAATTTCCTATAACTCTAAAAGCCACATATTGTATATATAGAGCCCTTCCAGTTTACAAATAAGCTAAAAAGTAAAATACAGAGAGCTCTTTGTATATCAACTCTTTTTCCATTGGACTGCTAAACATCTATAAGTTATATACCTAGAAATGAAACATACATATCTTACTTTTTCCATGCATAGAAATAAAAAAACATGTAAGGACAAACTCCTTTCTTCTATTAGCTTAACAGTTAAGTATCAAATGCAGTAGCAAGAAATAAAAAGAAAAGTAAGCAACCTTCGTGTATGCAAGTATTAAAATCAAACTGGTATTTAGCCAAGAAATCCATCGAAGCGGTCTGCCAGAGAAATTCATCGCAGGGACTCAGACCTGCATGCTCCTGTCGAGGAAAAACATGGAAACTGTGCCTGCCATGGAGCAATTCTCTATTCAAACCAGCCTCAAAAATAATGTACAAATATACTTAGCCTACAAATAATCCAACGCAAGAATCAACAACGGAACTAATACTATAAACTATTCACAGTCCAAGTAGAATGAATGAAAGAACATACGGATGCGCGACGAAGGAGTCGTTAGAGGAATCCCAACGGAAGGGGCAAACGCCGAATTGAACGACGGCGAACTTGGTGGCAGAGTCTCGGACCTTGAGGTAGCGCACGTCGGAGCGGTCGAACTCTAAGGACTCGCGCCAGGGAGCGCTGGTGATGCCGCTCATCTCGAGGTCGATGGCCACGAAGTCCGACGACCGGACGTGGCGCCGGAGCTCCGCCAGCGACGGTTCGAAGTTCGCGGTGGTCACCGTCTTCAAAGGAAACGCCGAAGCACATTGCGTGGTGGTGGTGGTGGTGGTGGCGGGGGATAGGGCACGTGCGAGCGCACGTGAGAATGACGGAGAGGGAAGTTTATTTGGCTTCATTGTTTATGCTGCATTTTTTTGGTCAGAGGTTTAGAAGAGGGATGACGGGAAATAATAGAGCAAGGCGCAGATCTAAAAGGCGTCGTTATTTCTGTGGGGTTACGATTTGGGCTTACAATTTGTTGGGTCGGCCCAGCTGAATTGCATCTGGGCAATTTCTTTTAGCAGCCCCTTCAAATTGATCAGGTGTCGGAAATATTCTAAATTACATAATTCAAAAATCTATTACATATTATATAATTGGAAATATATTTTAAATTGTGTAATTTAAAAATATATATTATATATTTAAAATAAATTTTCACACATATTACTTTTCTTACGCATGTTACTTTTTTTACATACGAATTTCACACACCACTTAAGAAGAAAGAAATCCCTAACATGTATAATCTTACATTATAAACTACTACAACTAGAAATATAATTCAAAATTTGCTCATACTTAAAGTAATACGCTTCAACAAGTAACAAATAATAATTACATTTAAAATTTAATTATATTTCAACTAGAATTTTCGTAATAAACCATACATGTTAGTTCACAACATCCAAATAAAAAAAAGTTGGCGAGTGTGAATTATGTGAAAGAAATTAGATGAAATATATCATTAAAAATAATGGATCCTAAAATGAATTTAAATATTTAATTATAATCATTGACATAGTGCTACGTTTATAACATGATACTCATATCATAAAATAGTATTAGATCAGCTTAACTACAACAAAAATGAAATAAATTGCAAAGGATGTATCTAATAATTATGATTAAAATGATGACATATTCTTAAATTGAAATACACTCATCAACATTAATGAAGCATAGTGCATTACTTTCTCTTATACAAATAAATTTGCTTAATTGAAAAGGTATCTTTATACGCTCATCATCAAAAAAGTGACCAACTCAGAACCAAGTCGCTCCCTTCCAAGAAAGAAACGCATCGAAAAAAAGAAGCCAACGGCACCTCACACCGTCACAATTTGCCAGCTCACTCTTCCGTTCCTTTCCCCACACCACGTCAGCAGTGACGCTTCTTCTAACGGTATTTGTTCCGTCCCCGCGGAACACGTAACGACGTTCTACCAATGCCGTTACGAACTCCGTAAGGCCCACTTTCGGCCCAACACCAAGTCACAACAAGGTCTTCTTCTTCTTCTACTGCTACAGCTTCTTTCTCTCTTCTTCATCGTCATCGCGCACTTTCTCTCTCTAACGCCCTCTCTCTCTCATTATCTTTTTCTCTCTCAGAATTTTCTTCTCTCTCCGATTCCTCTCATTTATTCGACTTCTCTGCTCCTTTTCTCTTCCCTGAAAACACTTCCTCTTCGTATTGATGTCGGTATGTGTTGTTCTCTCTCTATTGTTTGTTTTTGCAATGATTTGTGTTTTCTCAATTGATTTGGTTTTCTCTCTGATCATTGTATTGAGCTGTTGTATGCGATTCTCCAGTCGTTGATTCGCGTTTCCGATTTTGCTTTTTTTTGTTAATTTTATCCCTTTTCGCAATATATATTTTTTTATCTGTTCTCTCCTTTTTGTTTTACATTTCCGGATTTTGATGCTGTGATCCTTCTTCGATTATTTTTGTTTTGGTTGACTTATTCTGATTAGCATGCTTTTATTCTTTATTGGAGTCTGTGTGCCTTTCTGATTCGATCCTCGTAGGTTGTGTGAAAGAATTGAATAGTCTTGGGATGGTGTTGCTGTTCTGTGGTGGTTAAGTAAATAATTTAGATGTTTTAGTTTATGTTTTGGTTTTGCCTTAAATTGTGTGGTTAATCGAAGTTGTTTAAATATGCCGTTTAACTGTTATATTCTTTCCATATTTGGATCAACGTGTGCCTTGGTTGATTGGATTGCTACTGTTTGGGGTTTTGTTTTCTACTGACTTCTCAATTGTGAAGGCTGGTATTGCTTATCAGTATCGGAATTGTTAGTAGATCGGATATGTTATAATTTCTGGTTGATTAGCTTTCTCTTTCTGTGTGGGGTGAAGTTACTGTATTTTTCAGTTGTTTTGTTCTGGTACAACATGGCCTTTTCTGAATTACTGCCTCTTGGTTTGTTGTATATTTTCCCTCCTGTTTTATTCATGAATTACGACATGAGAACCTCTGTTCTTGTTGCTTAAACAACTTGGCCAGAGGACTTTTTTTTTTTGTTTTCTTTTAGATAGAATTTTATTAGAAAGGTGGAGGGAAGTTTATCACTTGAAAACAAGTAATCCGAAAAAAGTGAAAACGAGCTAGGGAAAACTAGACAAATAACAAATTGCACAATGTCATAGAGCCCTATCCTGTTTGATGTTCCCATAATATTTGAGAAGGTATAGATTATAGAAGTTGTTCCAGTTTCCTAACTAGCAGGACAAAATCCAATATTCTCCATAGATGATGAGTGTGTAAACCATAGATATTAAATAAGTGGGCAGTGTAGGAATGAATGACTGTTAGTAAGGGAACGGAAAAACCTGAAAGTCGAGGGAACATTGTGTGGCTTGTGGTAATTAGTTATATTAAGAAAGCTGTCCAAACTAAAAATGATGACTTGACCTTTGTGGGAGCGGCTTATCATGGATAAGCAGAAAAGAGTCTTGTAATTAGAACCAAGCCTCTTTCTAGAGCTTGAATAAGAATTCAGATGAACAATTTACATGATTAGACCTCAGAATTATCCACATGGCATGTCTAGCATTTAGTTAAATTTCTCTGTTTTTATGTGTTATGCTTGGTCTTCGTTCTTCTATTCTTAGTAGGCACCCATATAATCTATACTAGTATCACATCAAACTTATAGAGTATGTAGAAAACCTATTATATTATCAGGTTTCTGTCTAGAGTTTATAATTATCAAGTCCAAAAGAATCTCAAGGAATTAATTTAATGTATTTTAGTCTTTATTTTGCATTGCTAATATAATTATCACACAGGAAAAGGGTCGACCACTACCAAAATTTGGTGAATGGGATGTCAATGATCCAGCCTCGGCTGAGGGGTTCACAGTGATATTTAATAAGGCTAGGGATGAAAAAAAGACAGGTGGCAATCCTGAGTCACCAGCAAAGACTGCCGCTGATCCTCATAGCAAACCTGCAGTAGATCCTGGGAAACCTCAGACTGTAAGATGTTTACTAAACTTCTCTCACTAACCTGACACACAAACTACTTTTTTTTTATTCATAATCTACATGGCATATTTTTGCCCATCTACAAAATTAACTTTAGCCTTGCAAAAAAAATGTTGATCGTGATGTGTGTGTACCATGTGTCATACGTATGCTTGTGTTTTTTGCATGAATTGAGAAACTATTGGATGGCATTTTAAGTAACTTAACATGTGTGTTAACGAGATATGCTAGACTATGAATACAAAGCTCTGGCCTACTAAATCCCAGATGTATTGAAACCATGATTTTTTGTTTGAGTTATAACCCTGGCTGAGTTTTCTGCCCCCCACATTGTCGAATCAATCTCAGTCATTACTAGTATTTTACTCTTGCTTAAAATATATTTGATCTTTATATCAAATTGTGATTAAGATGAAGTTAAAAGGATTAGGGTGTCCAAATCCAAAACAAAAGAGGAAAAGATTCGCTTATATTCTATTTGATTTTATTTGGACTAATAATTTGTCCATGGTTGGCCAGCCTGGCACTCATAATTTGTGAACCTTTGCTATGAAGTATATTTGAGCAGATTGCTCAGAAATTGATTTGCATTAGATTGTGGTAAGTTTATATTGCCATATTGAGATGTGATTAAGATATGGAGCAGTCAAATTAATCCAGTCAGTTTGTGTATTTGTGATTTTATTCTCATGAATGATTTTTACGTGGTTTCAGAAAAAATGGTTTTGCTGCATGCAACCTTCTGCCGAATGATGCATAGCAAGGGTTGCTCCTGTGAAAAGCCTGAACAGAAGAACAATGTTTATGTGTAACTAGCTTCACAATATTTTCTCAAAGATAAGAGCTGTAGAGCCATAAGCGAATTCTACGGAATTTATATTATGTGCTGTAAAAGTGAGCTGCAATGGGGGAAAGAGAAGAAGACAGTCTATTATTTGTGTGTGTGTATTAGTGTTGTGGTTTATTATTAGGAGCCGGGGTTGCTTCCTGTTTTGCCTTGTCTCGCGCTATGAGCTAGAGCGTTGCTTGTCACATTGTATTGCTTGTATTATCAAACAAATCCTATTTTATGAACTCATTTTATTCCTTTGATTTCGTTGCCCCCCATCAAGTTTTTCATTTTGGCATGTCCTGCTATTCATTACACATTTTGTTCTTTTCCAGTACGAACACTTCTTCCAAGCTGGGAAAGACGAAATAAAAAATAAAAATGATCTGTGCCTTCTTTCGTTTGCCCATGAGGACATGACATGTTCCTGCATGCATGTATATATTATATCAGAAGTTCCAAATGCATTTATTTGCTACTTTATTCCAATTACATTTATCTGTACTCCTTTTATGTGTTTTTGTCAAAAAGATACTCAAAACCTTAGTATGTGGTAGCACCCTAGCCTTTATTCTAAAATAGATTACCAACAAGGAACCTGGTGACCAAATGGCAAATTACAGGTAATAAGTTCAGCATTATTTTTTTTTTGTTGGTATTTGTGGTTCAAAGTTTTGCAGAAATTATTTTCAAAGAATTCTGCTGACTATTATTTATCATTTATTTGATGCGAAAATGTAAAGAGGACTGGAACGTCAACATGACTGTAGCATAAGTGGGCGAGGTTTGCAAAGCATGCCCATGTGCCTAAATAGAAGAGCCAAGCAACTAAATAATCCTCAATGAGGTGGTTCTGTTCCAACTTCCGATGCATGCAATGTAATTGTAACTTATATAAAGGCAACAAAATGGATTCTATATTACAAGCTTTCGTTCAAAGAGGCGACGAAGAAGATAAACTTGGAGGGCGCTGGCACCCATTAGTGCTGCTGATTCAAGTAGGGCCTTGTGAATTGTTCTCGAGCTCATTGCATTGCCTACTGTAATTGCAAATGAACAAATAAATTAAAATCTCAGATATATTTTTTCATGTTATCTACATTCATGCAAATCAGATATTTTATATGCAACCTGTCACTTTGTAAAGGATATTCTTGGTAACTTGAGTCAGCAAAAAATATTATCAACACATTCTAGGGAATAGTTTATTCTAATCATCAAATCTAAAATCTCATGTTAAAAAAAATAACACCTGTTTTGTGAGAATAGAGCATTACGGCAGGTAAGGTTATCCATTAAATAAATTCTGTACGAAGAAAAAATTGCTAAAGTTGTTTTAATTTCATTTAAACCAAGTCCAAGACGCAAGGAGGCCATAAAGTCAAAATGAAACTGTCAGTTTCTGTGGAAACTTGAACATGAATGAATATTAGTTCAACCACACTCAGGTCAAGTTTAAAACAGTTTTTTCTAACATACTTAGTTCAAAGCCTTAAACTGACAATTGTTTTTACTTTTTCACAAATATCTTCCTTAAAAGTCAATCCCGTTTCAAGCATGAATACTTGCTGGACAAAGTTAAAGTTCTAATCTTGATTACTAAAGATTAATCCCTTCTATTAAACTCATCCTCTATCACTATGTTTCCACACTTTTATTCTACTCAAAATTTTTAGTTCTTAGACATATGAATCCTAGAAATTAAACCAACAGAACCTCATTATGATATGCGATGTACCTATAGCCTGGCGTTCTGTCTGAGCCTCAAGCCAATGCTGTTCATACTGAATGTTGAATAGAGCATGTTCTAACTTTACTATCTGTTCTAACAAAGGATTTAAATGCTCTGCAAAGATGAACATGTAAACAGTAACTCACCAATTCAGGAGGGTTCACAGTTGCAAAAATGGACTAAACTGTATGAAATTAATTAGTTCATGCATGTCTCACCATCTTTTGCATGCTGATCAGAAAAGTCAACGTGGTTAGTATGGACATCAAAATCAATTGTTTCATGATAGGGAGACCTGTTGGTGAAGCAGAAGCGATAGGGTCCTGTGCTTCGAGCCACAAATTCGAATATCTCACTTGACATTTCAACAAAATCTCGAATTGGTTCACCAGAAGGTCCCCTCACCTAAAGATCCAACAAAAATCATTGAGGCAATGGTTGATTTCTCAAGAATTATAATGTAACAGGACATGTAATAATCTCTTGTAATGTATAACTTCATTCTCACATGAAAAACAACTTTAAAAAACATGTTAGAATCCTAAACGAGTTTAACAATCTCTATTACTGTTGTGTGAAAGATTTTACCACCTTTTTACACCTTATATATACAATTTTAGGCACCATCTTTAGATAAATTAAGACTAGTAATAGCTATCTCCCCATTAATACACAACATTCAAACAATATTCCTAGTCAAAGTGATATGATGCCATATAGGAACAGTTGATTTTTTTAAAATGAGGAATCTGTATGATCAGAAAAACAATTTCACACAAAAGGGTCAGAAATATCTTTCACAGTGCTTACCTCAAGGTCTACCCCATCATTAGTATATTGCCAAGATGTATCAATCTTGATGACAACAAACGAAGCATGAACTCTGTCCCCTTCGTACTCAACATTATGAGAGAAACAGTCATGTCTGTCAATCACAAATCTGATCCCAAGCACTGCATTCAGGCTGGAAAAGATTACCACTGCAGTGGCAAAATTTGATAGCCTTACCTTCATCTCTATCACTACCTTCATTCACACATATTCAACAAGACTCATGTGAGTATGCTTAAAACTTTCTGTGCTTTATGAGTTCTTCAATCCCATCAATTATATTTGCACCATTTTCCATCATAATTTTCCTTAACAATTCTTACAGTACATGACCTTGATCCATTAGTTTTGTAAGCAACATGATTTGATATGATAAAATGGTCCTTTGATTTCCACGGTTTTCGCATTCATCAAGACTTTTAAAACATAAAACAAAACGTTAATTGCAAATATCAGACTGATTATAACTGGATTAATGTATATCTGTCGAAAATTAATTCCAAATTAAGAATTTAACCATTCAATCAACGGATCGCATAAGAATGAATCAACATGATTAGAAGCATACATGCAAGAATCAAATTTGAAGATAATGTTACCTTTTTTTATCAATATTTTGCTCCAAAACCAATTTGAAAATGAAAATGAAAAGGGTAGGATTCTACAAAGAAAAATGATAGAGGAACGTAAGATGGGTTTGTTTTGTGGAGCAGTTGTGGAAGTTTGAGGTGTACGTTGTTAACGAAGATGTGAATCATGCGATTCGAATCTAGGACAACACGTGTTGGATCTATGATGTTAGAAATTAGTTTCTAAAAAAATATTCATGGACACTTTTTATCCATTTGATTAACACCGATTATTAATCTCTCTTTATCTATAATAATTAGTAAATCATTTTTATGATTATGTTAAAACATAATAAACTATACAAATTAAAAAGGTGAAATATTCACCACTTGAATAGAAAGCACAACACCATTGGTGAATTGTGATGATTAGGGTACACATTTTCTAAACTATTCCACTAAAGAGTAAAACTTTGTAAAAATCAAGAACATTTAAACTAAAAACTGAAAATATTAAACATCTTAACTTATGGAAATAAAGAGGGCACATGCAGTTAGAGCCAATGCTGTGGATTTAGCTGCAACAGATATTGGTAATCTTCCCTCGTCTTTTCTTAGGAAGAGTCCTTGGTACACAGGTACATTGAGGAGAACCAAAACCCCACAAAGTAGAACTTGCAATGCCATTGTATCAAAAACTTTGAGACCCCCTTCATTGATGAACACTTGCTTTAAGAGCATGCCAAGAAGACAAAACAAATTGAGCAATGCAAGTGTTGCTAGCAAAGTGAGCATTGGGGATGAGTTTCCAAACTCCATGATTTCTTTCTCATATCGTTGGGAAACTTCTTCTTCAGCTACCTTTGCAGATACTACAAAGGTTGATTCTGAAAAGCCGAAAAACTTGAAGATGGTATCAACAAAAGCAAAGAGGTAAGAGCTTGTTCTCTTGTATAGCCACATCCTTAGGTCATTCCACCAACCCTTTACTGTGCCTCCTGACCACAAATACTCCATCAGGCAGTAAGAGAAATCGCCAAGCACCACATATGCAAAAGGTATGAACCAGGGACTTGACATCTGATCAATGCAACAGGGTAGTAAAAGTTAGAAGTTCAGAAGTAGATACCAAACAATTGAAACCAAATCACATGTTTCATTTACTGTCTCCTTCCTTATTCCAACAACATGTTTAAAGCACATAATTTTGGTACAACTACTTAGGAGAAAGAAAGACCTCAGAAGCATTGAAGTCATTAAAATTTTGATACCATGTCAAAAACTAAAAACACAAACATTCACATTATTTTATCTAATAGCTTAAAAGAGAGATTGAGCCTTGACAACCATACTTGTGCTGCCAAGAAGGTCTCACATTCATACCTGTGGAAACAAGGGAATGCCTTTGAGGAGATAAAGTGAAGGGATGATGCAGTAATATAGAGTTGGCCAGGGAGTAAACACCCATAGCTCATAGTAACAATATGCCATTTGGAGGCCTGGACTGATTAATCCATAAGCATACCATGCAGGACTATACTTAGAAAACAAAATTTGAAAGCCTCCTTCAGACCATCTCTTATGTTGAACTAGTGTTTGTGGCAAGGTGTTTGGGGATACACCTATGAAAGCTCTCCTTTGAGGATTATAGTACACTGATTTCCATCCTCTGCATTGAATAGACAATCCTGTCACAACATCCTCTACTGCACAACCATATAGCAGTCCCATCTGCAATCAAATAATCATATTGCTTCAATAGATTAGCCACTACACTATTATAGGTAACTTTTTTATTATTGCGATAAAAACTATATATCTAAGTCATATAATCATTCATGGAAGATTAAAATTGAAAGCTAGTTACTGATTACATGACCTCTTAAAAAAATCACGTTCATTTATCTATTAATCTTGATTGTTTAAATATGGTCCAATCACTATCACAATAACAAGAGCTCAAGAGAGGGAAAATGAGAAGAATGTGACCTCTTTTCCCCATAAAGTGTTTTTCTCAAAGGTACAACTAGCAAGAGCCTTTGATTTTTCTTCCAGTTCATGCAAGCTTTCTTCTTTCATATCACCAATATCATGGTATTCATTCCAATCTTTCTTGTATTTGTCATTGAACTTTCTTCCACACAGTATCTCTCTTCTGTGAAAGCAGCCAGTTCCAATATACAAAGGGCCACCAAGTGAATCCACACCACGGAATTCCACCTTCACATGTTCAAAATTCAAACCATCACAAACTTTAGTTAAGGTAATGTACATAGCAGAGTGCCTTTTGTCAAAGAAAACAGTGCAAATTAATCATGAACAACTTTGATTTGATAAGAAAAATCCATCAACTAATTTACCTCATAACTAACTCGTATTGAACCACCATATAGATCATTCCTCGTGATATTCTCAAAACACTGTGGAGTCTGCACAAAAGCAATCTCATGGCCCTTATCTTCATCCATGAAGAAGCATAGTGCATCCCTTAGAGATTGGGAATTGTTTGAGTACATGTCACAATCTACATTAAGGATAATATCCCCGTGGCTAATCATCGATGACACTCTTATCTGCATTTAGGAGCAGGAATACATAAGGCAACCAATGACATGCACAAACCTTATCATAAATGTTAATGCATGAAATGTATATACAATACCAATGAATTCATGGCTCCAGCTTTGAAGTTATGTGCAACTTGAGGTCTCTTCTCCCGAGCTAGATATACCAATATGGGCATAACATTCCCATCTACATCTTTGGCACTCGAGTCCTTTCCATCAAGTACTATCTATGAAGAATGTATTAGGCATAAGTATAGCAGTAAAAGAAAAAAAGATTAATATTCAAACATTACTTTAACATTACTTTTAATATTATAACATTAAGCAAAGTACATGTTAGCCTCTATAAAGAAAAACTGAATATTACTTCATGAGACTAACTGGAACTTTATTAAAAATAAAATTAAAAGGTATTGTTAAAATTATACATTAATCACCAGAATAGCTTGTTACTAAACCAAAAGTGCTTAGGAGAAAGTGTCATACTTGAAGAATTGTGTCATGGTCTGATCGAGAAGAATATGAATCCCACTGTGAAAACCCTTTATGCTTTGAGCGTACTTCTTCTGGTACTCTACCCATCTTGGCTGCATTTTCTATTTGACTTTCCATATCTTGGTACAATTTCTGCACTTTAATTCCACACATTAATGATTCGTTTTACGGTAATTTTTTGCATATGTCAAGGGCAGACAAACAATTTGCAATCATTAATTAAACCAAAAGTGGATAAGGTTTGTGGATGCCACAAGCATTGGGATTCAATCTCAAATGCATAGATGTGTACAAATTACTATGGGTTTTTTTGCTTTATTTGGTTTGAAGCGTTGCTCAATGTTTATTCATCTATGAAAAGTTCTTGTCATTCTTTTATCAAAAAAATGACAATTTTTTCAAACTTTACTATATATCTAATTAAAGTTACTTATATAAGACTATCACAGTTAAAAATAAAAAAGTTAGATAAATAGTTAGTTGAGTATAACAAGAATTGACATATTTTATTTTTAGTAAAATAAGAAAAAAAGTTACAATCTTAGTAGTTAAACTTGATGTTTGTTAATTTTGTTTTGAACTATCTTAATGGTTTAGGGTTTAAACACATGTTTTGTCTTATTAACTTTAATTTTCCATATAATAGACACTGCCACAGTTACTAAAACTAAAGACCAAACACGTGTTCAATCACTTTATCACTTTAAACTATTATGGTAGTTTAAACAAAATCAACATATGAAAGTTTTTTACTAAGATTGTAACTTTTTTCTGTTGTTCTAAAAGTGAAATATATGGTATTGAAGCTACTATTTACCAACAAAGATAAAAGAGCAAATAAAACAGCAGATAAGAAGTGACCTTGATGGTGACCAAGTCTTTGGCATGAGCATTTGGGTGAGAGGATGAGGCAATAGTTTTGAAATAAGCAGCTGGTGAGGCGGGGTCGACCTTGAATTTCCTGCAGAATGGAAGCCATTGTTTGGCAAAGATGGAAGCCTCTAAGAGAGCATAGAAGGTAATATCTGATGCAGCATCATCTGAAAGATACACACTGAGTTTCTCTGGTGGATACTCATAAGCCATAACTGATAGCACTGTGTTAACAACCATCACTGCTGGCTCAATTCCCGGATCTGCTGTGCACACAAAGATGTCCACTTTTGGTAACACCTTCTCATATCTGTTTCCAAAACATTTTGAATGAAAAGTGTTAACATATTATAAATGTCTTAGTAGGATGATTAAATATTAATACCGTTATCAAATAATAACAAAGTTATGTTATATAACTAAACACTAGATTTTTTGTCCAGTTTCCAGGAGAAGGGGTGAGAGAAAGATTGAAGCTTTAGAAATCTTGTTATGGTTTTGGATGATGATGGGGTAAAGTTTGGATCTTTTTTGATAGTAGAGTAGTGAAAAAAGGTGTAGAAGAAGTGAGTGAATGAATGAAAGAAGAAAACCTTTGAGATAGTCTATGTCTGAAGGGTTCCCTGAAGAGAAGGTTCCATCTGAAGGGGTGTCTGAGGAGCCAGTAAAGACCAAAGCATAGTTCAGCACAAAGCAAGCCAATCCAACCCCTTTTCCCATCTTCACTTTCTGTAGGTATGTGACTCACTCTGAAAATCCAAATGAAGCAAATCCCCACAAACAATGACAAAGAAAAGACCTTGTAAAACAACCTTCCTTTGGCTCTCCTTGTCTCAAACAATGGACCACACTCCTCCTCTGCCATCTCTTCTATTACTTTCTACTCTCTTCTTTATTAATTCTTCTACTTGTTATATAATACACAACACTTTGTTTCAGTGAACAGCCATGGCTAGAGTTTCAACTTCATACGATTCTTGTGGGTGATATTCGTTTACAGTCCTTCACAGTACACTCGATAAAATACTGACATTTGAAATAAATTATTATTTTGTTATTATATAATATTTTATTAAATAAAATAAGGGTCAAATGGATATATAATTTATCACTTTTCTTCGATTTACGTACGTGGTCAAACAAGGCAATTCTACTCTGTTCCTTCACCTCAAAATGTCTATTCCTAGCAAATGAGAGAGAGTTCTTGGAAATTTTTTACCTTAACTTCATCAAAGTTTGCTTCTTGTTGATAAATGATAACAATGTTTGGTCCAACAAAAAATCACTCATGACCATTTTTAAGAATACTTTTAAGATGTTATTATGTGAGGTTGGAAAGTAAATAAACTTGTAACACATAAAAATTTTAAATAGACAAAAAATAGAAAATTTAAATTTATTCTTTATTTTATTAAAAAATCTATTCCTATACTTTAGTTTCTCTGAAATGTTTTGAAATATAATGGTAATCTAAATAATGTTGTACTCATAGACAATACATAGAACAAGACAAAGTAATTAGATCACTGATATAGTAATAAATTTGATTAAATTCTTTTTGTCAAAACTATTTCTTACTACTAAAACCTTGGAGTGATGGTTTTGTGATGGTATGTTTGGTCAAATCAGTACAACTTCAAGAACTTATCTGCATTTCCACACGACACTGCCGAGATAAGCATTTCGTTTTCTACATAAT
>Ga0099825_1005746_pt1 | contig 15810 bp, 4 predicted proteins | sample SiratroredBW_FD_76838 | JGI IMG/M metagenome (GOLD analysis project Ga0099825, IMG submission 76838) | Root nodule microbial communities of legume samples collected from California, USA - Siratro red BW | ecosystem: Host-associated > Plants > Roots > Nodule | place: USA: California | collected...
AATGTATATCTCTTTGTTTACAATAGCTCACTTAATATAAAATTCTAGGAAACTAAATATGGAAATTATTCTAAATAAATACATTTGATATTCTCTGATATTCTACTGATATTCTCTGATATTTTACTGATATTCTACTGATATTCTCTAATATTCTACTGATATTATCTGATACTCCCTTGATTATCTTTGATATTCTACTGATTTTTTTATTTGATACTCCCTTGATTATCTCTCTGATATATTCTTATCGATATTCTCTAATATTCTCTTTATTATCTCTGATATTCTATTGATTTGATTTGTTTCCATAATAATAATATTCTAACAGTTAGAAACTTTTTTCTATTATTGCAAATCTCTTAACTCTTTTAGAATGAGAAGGAGATGTCAATTTTAAGTTTTGTTTTTGATAGAGGTGGAAGAACTGAAAAATAATAAATGCTCACTCATTGAGTTTAATTTTAGTAAATAATGATTTGTAATAGTTAGCCTTTTTTTCAATGGTATTATATAAGCCAAATATTATTATTTTTGCATAGGGATTTGAGTTACAATTAATTAAAATTAATGTACAAAACGTGGTTGTGTTAATAGGATATAATAATTCAGAATTGTAATTTTAATTGATGATAATTGATTAAATCGTTCTTAAAAAAATTAATCATATAGACATAGATAATCCACTATCATCTATGATAATCGATTACACAACATTCACAAATAATCAATTAAACTATCATGAAATTGATTAAAACAAAAAACACAACAATAAAATATACTTAGAATAATTGATTAAAGAGAATGTTAATCAATTAAATTGCAATAATATGCATAAATTTGTCAATGATAATCGGTTAAATTTCAAAATAAGTGGAAATATTTTCAAACAAAAATTTTAACATCCAAGTAGTTTATGAACTTATCTACAATATTTAAACATTCAAAAGTACGTCCAATGAATCAAACAAATATTTAAACATCCAAGAATATGTCCACTGAATCAAACAACAATTTTACATGAAGAACATCTTTACCTGGATATTTTGCAAGAGCTTCTTGATTTCAATATTCTTTTGCACTACCTTGCAAAACAAGTAAATCAAATTCTAACTAGATCACCAAGACAAATTTGAGTCCTTTAGATTTTGTTGCAATTTGTCTAGATTTTGTTGCAATTTGTCTACCTTCGGGAATCCATGTATGCTTTCCCTCAAGTACTCCAACTTTTTTGAAATAATATTCATTGATTTTATTACCTCTTTTATTCAATAGAGATGTGTTTGGTGGTTTTCTAAAGTTTGTTGAAACCACTTCTTGTTTGGTTGGAATAAAATCAAGTCCAAATTTGTGAATACATCTTTTGAGAATCACAAGAAACTAAGTTTTTTTTTTCAAGAAACTTGCAGACAGTAGTATTTTATGAAAATTTTAGTACTTCTATAGATATCAAATATACAATGTAGATTGAAGAATTGTCAATAAAGAATCTTTATAAAGATTATAGCTCAATCATGTGAAATTTTATCCTTGAATTTTTGAAACAATGAAGTTGGTCGTTGTACTGTAAGTCTTGTTTGTATTTTTTTTTTTTTTTTTCACTTCACATCAACACACAAAAATAATGGATTGAACCTCACAAAGGTAAAATTAATCCAACAAATCTTTCCCTTGTCAACTAGGTTAACAAATCTTTTCCTTATCAACTAGGTTATTATCAACTAGGTTGTGACTCTCACCAATCAAATTAGAATAATTCATATTGATTATCTCAATAATTCATTTTTTAAAGAATAATTCATATTGATTATCTCAATAATTCATTTTTTTCTTACTTTGAGAATGTGTTTTATATAAATTATGTAATCACATTGTCTTTTTCTCTTGCACACGTTCTTTATGAACAAATTTATAAAAAATATTATTATTCTTTTATATATATATATATATATCCTTTTATCTCTATATGTCTATATAATATTCATTAGTGTTTAGAATTATTGTGCGTCTTTTGCATGAGCTTCTTAATTTTTAATATCCATTTTTTTAAATTATTTAAAATCATTCTAAACTAAATTAAAAAAACTCACATTTTTAGGTGAAATTAATCTTACACCCTTTTAGTTTCAAAATAAACATACACATCGCTTAATTTTAAATAAAATTACTCACAAACTTATTTTAGTTTTTACATATATATTTACATCCCTATATTTTTTAAAAATGACATCTGTTTTATGTTTTTAATAAAGTCACATTCACGTCGTTTATTTTATTTAAAAATAAAATATTTACTTCAAATAAAAATTAGAAATTAATTTTTTAAATTATAAAAATTAAACATTTTTCTTAGAAACAAAAGAATTGAACAATTTATTTCTATTTTTAATATAATGTTTTCAACGAACAACAATCGGTATCACAAGTAAAATTAGTCTCTTATCTAATCAGAGGTAAGAAACATGTTACAGGATTAAAAAAAAAATACATCACAATCTAATTCTAAAATAAACATCCAATTTTTTTATGTTATTAATAAAGTAACAATTATAGTTTTTATTTTATTGATATTTATACTTGTATTAAAATAATACGTAGATATAGCCATAAATTAATAAATTTAATCGTATACTTTCATAGTTATTTGTTTTTTTTTATATTATATATTGTTTTCTAAACAATACGATGTTTTATACTTTTATAAGATAATTTATTATTTAGTCACATATAAATTTTATTATATTTTTATAAAAAAATATTTTATATATTTTAAAACTTTAAATTTTAATTTTTGTAATTTTTATTTAAATATTAATTAATATGATATTTTAAAATAAAATAGAGAAAAATAATCATATAATAATAACAAGGAACGCCTTTTGACTTAAAATTTTAGTCTAAGGTGCTAAATTTATAGAAGAATGTAACACCAGTACAGATGCCTATTTTGTTTTATTATCTCTTGTTTAAACCTGAGGCATACAAACTAAACAAAAAAAGAAAAAAAAAAAACTTTTTATTCCCTTGTAAGATATTTGGATTCCCAAAACAATGCCATTAACCAAAGTGAGGGGAATATATATCTTATAGATGAAACAAAACATTACCATACATCTACCAATTTTTATTAATTTCTTTTTGTTAATACTACTGATTTTTTACCTTATAATTTTATAACGCTTTCACTAAAAAAAAAGTAATATTTCAATCTTACTTTATATATTATTACTTTACACTTTAAATATGTTGCGATAAAATCATTTAAATCAATTATTGCACATATAATATTGTCTATTTTATTTTTATTTTTTTAAAGTAAATCTCTTCTTATTTTATCAACAACCCCATGATGAATTCTTAAAAATATAACTTAATTTCCTAAAAATACTGCTTTTCACCTGGAGAGAAAATTACTCAAATAATAATAATAATAATAATAATAATAATAATAATAATTAAATTTTCTTTTTTATTCAGCACGGGTATTTTATTCCATTATAATTCAATCTTTTTTTACTGTCAACACGGGTCTTTTATTCATTCCATATTCAAATATTATCTACTAAAATTTATCCTCTCAAAGTCCACCACAAGATAGAAGGATTTCTCATTCTACAAAATTCATCTGAAAACACTCCATATATATATATATATTCTTAATGTAAAATAAATTATCATTTAAAACTTTACTATATTTTGAAATTTAAGATAAACTTGATTTTAATTTCAAAATTTCCAAAAAATATATTTTCAGCACTTTAGAAAAAAAAATACAATTTTGGTCTTTAAATACTAAATTTGATGGACTAAAATACTTTTTAAAACTATTTTTAAATGCTCTAAACATATAAAAATTAAAATTATATTTTTAAATTTGAAGAACTGGTCTATATATTTTTTTTTTAATTTAAGAGATTCACAAAATTCATACCAACCAAAAATATAACTAAAGTAATATGGGGGACGTAAAACTACTTTACACTCTTAAAAAAATGTCATACTTCTATTTTTCTTTTATTTAAAATCAAGTATGACTAAAAAACTGTTACAAATAGTTAACGCATTATTTCCATATTTTTATCTCGAATATTTAATCGAATATACGCATTCCTTAAAACTTATTCTTTCAAACATTTAATTTAAATGATATATTTAGGATAAAAAATATAATTAATATTCTTTCTCATATTAAAATTATTTATAATTTCTAAATATACCCTTTATACTTTTATACTTTTTATTTATTAAAACAAAGTTTATTTTGGTAATATGGTTCAATTCAATTCGAAGATTCATTTTGGTAATTTGTATTTTATTAAATGAATTATATATTATTAAGGTGAGACTCTTAGATCGGAGAACACTACCAATCATAGTTATATACTATTTGTAAGTTTTCTCCTATTTATTACTATCATATTTCCTGTAAATTTAAGAAGCAAAAGACTTTACGTATTAACATTTCACTTTGGTAATATGCACTTTATTCAATATATATTGCATAATGGGTAAAATTTTAAGTATGATTGAATAACAACACCTACATTACCAATGCTAGGTTATATATAAGTTTTCTCCTAAAATTATATCTCTCTAAACAAATGTATAAAAACAAAGCTAAATATATGGTGCAACTACAAGATCACAATGAATGCTATATTAAACTTTAAAATAAAGCATAAACAAGACTAAACTTTTTCTTCTAAAACAACATTTATATAAAGCAAAGTGGAAGTACTTTCCAAGTTCATGGTAGTCCTATTTGCTAAGAAAAGATGATATAGAAGAGAGAAAAACAATGAAAATGTTAAAGTCCAAGCAAAACAGCATAGAATATTTCATTCCAAGCATCAGGAGCACCAGCTAGACACCAGTGACTACAGTCCTGATAAGAGGTGCCTCTGCCTGTGTATATAGAAGGATGTCCATCTATTCTCAGCTGTGTCAGGAATGTAATGTCAAGCAAATATACAGGATATGACATACTGCTCAAAACCTTCTTCACAATTTCTACTCCAGGATAAGGTGGTTGTGGTCCTTGCTCTGGCTGAGTTTCTTTAAGACACCCTTTTCCCCTGCACAATTCACCACAAAACATCAATCTTTCAATACAACTTTTCTAAAATTCTTAATGTTTCATAAGACATTGGGTGATCATTGTTAAAACTTGTCTTCATTGGAGATTCTTTAGACACATGGTGTTGATAAATGTTTGACTGGCCCTTGTTTGATAATTTGCTTTATTTTTAACCCTTTAGATTTTATTTCTATAAGGGTTTGTAAAAATGAAACTTAGAAGACATAAATTTACTAATGAAGCTCAAATCAACATGTGATGTATGGTTTATATGGTGGTACACTGAATCACTCAAGATGGCTTCAGATACTGATCAGTGTTTTTCTACTGCCCTATTCTCATTTTCCCTTAAATTCTAAACTAACAATATATCTATTGACCAAGAAAAAATAATAATAACAACATATGAGTTGTCTCAATTGATAAAGTATATGGTATTAGGGGCAATCACCTTAGATCAAATACACACTTTTCAAGAAAGAAAATAGAATTGTAACTCAGATTCATGAACAAAAATGCTAATGACAAATATGAAGTTGACATGTGAACTTGTTTTATCTAGAGTTCTTAGTGTGAATTTTAGCTTGAATGGAATGAACAATTAAACTTACTCAGAATGGGATGCAGCAATTCCTTGAAACAAAACGGTTGTATTTGAGGGATCAATGTTAGCATCGATCCATTTAGACCAAGTTGTTAACCCAATCTTGTAAGCTTCCATGGGATCCATGTCCTTAATTATTTCATTGCCTACTTGAAATTGAACCCTGTTTGAACATAAGAAGAATGCACTATTAGCCATTTAACATCTCTAAGTAATAACATCCTGCATCCAAAATATGCAAAAGATTTAGTTCAAAAACTTCATTACCTTTTAGGCTGTTTTGAGTGGGTCCACCAATGGTAGGTATTGAAAATCAACACATCTCCTTTCCACATGTACCCAGATTTAATGGAATCCAGTTTCACAATCCTACCCTTTTCTTTGTCATGAACCACATCCACTAGGAATCCATTTTTCAACCACATGATTGAAGCATCAAACTCCTATGACCCAAAATAATTACACAAAGTTATTACTGGTAATCTGACACATCAAACAATCTCCCAGGCTCAAAATTTCCCTTTAACCAAAACTGAAATGAAGAAAACTACCGGAATTGAGAACACAGAGAGATGCTTTGTGGGTTTTGATAAGGCATAACTTGATTGTGGGACAGCAATGTGAAGCAAACAGGTTAGTGATTGCCACATGTTGTTGCTTATAGAGTCCCCAACAAACATTATCTTCTTCCCTCTGTATCTCTCCAAGAAATTCACCCCATCAAACCTGTTAACCACCACAACAAAGCCTTATTCATCAGCTGAAGTTAATATATGGATACCCATTTGACTCAATTAAAGAACATCCTCTCAGAGAGATTGCATTTACCACACACAGACACACAATCTTGGAACAAAAAGATGGTACAAATATATAAGAAACGAAATCTAAAAGTGAAAACTTTACCTTGGAAGATCACACCCAGAGGGTTTCCATCTATACTTGAGGTAATCCTGATCAGGTCTACCATTTCTGAGGCAATTGAATCCCCGACCTATGAAGGGACAATCTCTTGAGGCATCATAGAGAGGGTGGTGGGAGTCATCAAGAACCCAATTTCCCAGAGAAAAATCACATCCATTGCCTTGCACAAGGTATAGTGTAGATGCCAGTGACAATAGAACAGCAAAAGCCAGAGCACACAACCCAAAATAGAATGCCATTTGAAATTGTCCTAAGCATTTTCACACCATGTTTCTATGCCATTTGTATACATGGGTGTACCTGTAAAGAGAGAGAGAAGCTTCCATTGAGGAGAATAATAAGATTCAAAAAAAAAAAAAAAATATTGACTTTTTATCTTTTATATATACATTTTGCATGGCAAAAGCTTATCGAGGTTTTGTGATGTTTTGTCTTAGTCATCATTGCAAATAAAATTACCCACACAAAGTATTGGACTTATCATGGTTATCTCCGAATGTTTTTCTTGCTGAAAGAAAATATTAAATTATAAATAATCAATTTTATGTTTAAAGTATTATTTTCTCTTTTAAATAGTTTTAAAATTGATAAAATAATATATGAGTGAATATTAAATAGATATTATAATCATGTTACATAAACCTTTGTCATAAAAAAATTAGTCAAATTAATCTCCCAATATTAATAAAACTCGTCGATCTAAAAATTAAATTGATAAATATTTAATATTTTAAAAACTACCTATATAACTCTATTATTTTAAAAACGATTTAATAAAAAGATAATAATATAGCACTTTAATGAAAAAGTGACATACGATACACACAGGCTCATACACTACCAACAAAACTATATCTATGCAAAGTAACAGTCACAATTTAGTGTAGGCAAACTTCTACCTACAGATTGTTAATATAGGTATAACCTTTTTAATATTTGAATTTATTAAATAAAAACTATTAATTAAGTATTTTAATTACCTCTACCAATAAGTAGTAAAAAAAAAAAACCATTTAAAAACAAAACAATAACATGGAGATTTCATTCTTTCAAGCCAAGCCAAGACAACTCACACTTTTACACGTTATATGTATCAAGGTGAAAGTAGGCAAAAAACACGAAAAAATGAAAAAAAAAAAAGTTAGTTAACAAAATATTATTAAAAAATTTCAAAAATATATAAAAAATTATATATTTATGAGATACATATAATCTACTATAGTTAAAGATATAATTAATTATATAGGTAAATATTTTATTAATATTGATGCTTTTATTATAATAAAATAAATAAAGTAAAGTAAAGTAAAAATACTGTTAATAAATAAGTATATTTCATTTTCTACTTTTTCTAAATTCTTTTTTATTCTTTCATTCTTTATCATATTGTAAAATTTACTAGTAAATTAAAAGAAGTGAGGGATAATCTTTTTTTTGTTTGTTTTACATCCATATGCCAAAGAATATCTAGAAAACACATTATTTTTCTTTATAATATTAATTAGTCAAAGATCTCTCTATGCCAACCTTCATTCATTCAACCTTCTTATTTGAATCTTGTATGGTTTTTCTCTTCGTCCTCTCATTTTCTTTTTATCTTTCAATTTGCCTTTGTTGTTGCGTTTTCCAGTCTTTTCTATTTTTATAATTGAACAAACACATTGAGTTTACTGCCATCGTTTTTTACATTAGTAAATGCCTTTGGGGAGGTTATTCGTGTTTTGATAAGTGGTAAATTCATGTTGGTTGAGACATATTGTTTTTGCTTGGAATTTAAGGTTTTGCCTTAGAGTTGTGGATTTTGAGGAGAGATAATCTGTGTATAATTTGATTGTTTTATTTATTTCAAGCTCAAAATAAATGGTTTAGACCAGATTTTCATAATGATTTAAAGAAAAATAAAAAATTATTTTATGTACAAATAAAAAATTATAATAAAAGAATTGGAAAAAGTGAAGAGAGCATTCATACAAAATAATTTATATAAAAATTCATTTTATTTTTATCTTTTAGTTATGACTTATAAACACCTTGAAACAATCCGGTGTGATTATTGAGAATTTTAGTAAACATGTAGACAAAATGAAGAATTTGTTTAAGAACTAAGGGGAATCACTGTGCAGGGAACTTACCCACAGTTGGTGAAAGTTAAGTGATTTTTTTTTTATTTTTAATGATGTTAGTAAAAGGTGTAAATTATAAAATAAATTAATTTATAAAACAAAGTAATATAATAATTCTATTCTTAGTATATATTTTATTTTATAATAAATTAATTTATAATAATAATTTCTATATATATTTGATTTAATATCTTTATTATATAAAACGTCTAGTACATAACTATATATATTATTAGTAAGGTTATGACCTGATTACATAATTCTTAAAGACAAAATTAGTCAAACAGACATAGTATACAATTAGTTATTAGTTAACATGAGTAAGTGTTACAAAAATTGTGAAAATAACACTGATAGAATGCGTGTGTGTGATATTGTAGTGGGACAGTCATAAATTCGATTAGAGTTAATACCATGTCCGAAAGACTATTCATAGAGGATCAATTGCTCTTAAACAAAATACCAATTGCTCTTAAACAAAATACCAACACTTAATAATTGAATATCTAATTTATTATGAATATAATCTATACCTACAAGTTAGATTTAATGATCCAGTACGATAAATATAACATATATTGTTGGCTTATTATCCTCTTAATTATCCAATTAATTATGAAATGTAATTAAATCTCTTAATTTTGTAATTAGAATTGTACAAGGAAACACCAACAGCATAAATTAAGGCATTCTAAGATGAGAAATTATCATTTTCCTTTCCAAGTTATTGTATTATTTTGAATATTTATATTCCACTATAAACAAAAAAAGGAGACTTGTATTTTCGTAAATAATTATTAGACACAGAGTGATAATTTTATTATTTTTATTAAGAAAAAAGAAATAATAAATATAAAGAAAGCCACGAGAAGAAAAACTTTGTGAATAAATTGAATAATAAAAATTAAGTATATATATATATATATATATATTTGTACGTGGGTCTATTTATTTATATATCTTATTCACATTTTTATTTATACGTGTTTTTAACTTTATTTTTAAAAATAATTAAATTATTTTTATAATAACTAGTCAAATAAATAAAGTTTACAATAATATGCAAGAATATTTCATGTTGTCTAAATTTTTTTAATGTGAAATCTTTAACTATAAATTAATTTAAATTCATCTAGACATATTGTTAATTATCTATATCTTAATGTTAGGATTTAGGATTGTAGTTGTTGTCATATTTAGGATTTTGTGTCTTTAATTATCTCCTCTTTTTCTTTAGGATTGTAGTGGTTGTCATATTTAGGATTTTGTGTGTTATATTTGCGAAATAAGTTACATTGATCTTGAGATTAGTTTACATGATTTGAGTCAACTTATTAAAGTTGAGTATTATGTAAGTGTTAAAGCTATAACAATATTGAGGAAGATCCAGATCCAAACCATAGCCTACGATCCCTTCACTAATGACCTTGACTCAAGGGTGCAAGATATTGACCACTTAGTGCAATGAGGGAATCACCAAACATTACACAACCCCCTAGGTTTAAGTTTTTTCAAAACGTAGAGTCTATAAACACTTGTACTCATAACATAGGCAAGTGATCCAAATCTTTTTACTTTCAAACAGGAAAGGAAAACATTGTGACGTTTTGAAATGACATTTGGTGACAATCGAGAAAAATCAAACATTGTGTTTGTTAACTTCATTAAATACCCCTTTTAAAACATTAGTTTGAATACTTTAAAATCGCTTAGAAATGCTCATACTATTTCCCTTAGAAACGTTTGCTTTACTTCTCCTTGACAGCTTTGAACAATCATCTTCTCCACCTTTTAGGTGCGTATTTAACCCTACAACAATGCTCTGTTCCTTAAAATGTTTCACATGTTTGCAATATAATGTAAGGCTTCCCTATTTGTTGGCTGCTTTAAGTTTGTTTTTTTTTTTTGCAATTTATTCTTAATTTACCTAAGTTAATGTGAAATTTGAATTTCTAGGTTGGTTATTTACACTTTTGGGTTACACATTTCAATATCTAAGCACAACGTTGACAATTTTATGTTTCTGGGTTCCACTCTGGTTGAATTCTATGTTGTCAGTAGTGGCCTTGTTAGGGTTTTACACATGTTGTTCTTTTATGGTTTAGTTGGTCTACCTTGTATAGCTACAAAGTTTTCTGGACTCTTTTTGGGTTTCTATGTTTTTATTTTAAATACAATATTTTGGAGGTGTAATTTGATTAATAATTAGGGAAGTAGATATACTTTGGCCAAAGGTTTAAAGAAACCAAGAAACTTCCTATCTCTAAGCAAATCTATAAATGAAGGGAAATCATCGTGGAGACTTATGAAGAAGATTAACCGAATATTATAAACTTCCAAATATTATACTCGACATAAAATATTAACCGAACAACTAACAAGTTTTTCTATTTTTTCGAATTTTGGTTATTATCTCTTTTTTTTTTCGTCTTACAAGTAGTTTAAGAAGCGTTTCTTTAAAGTGCACCCCTCCTTAACATTACCTATCCTACTTGAAGGATTTCCTTTATATTGGACATAGAATCTCATTACTTAAAACCTGAGGCAACTAGAAGAAATAGACAACAAAGAGGCTAAAAATGGTCAAATCTTATAAGAGATTAAGTGTATTTTTGACACAACTACTATTCTAAAACTCGAATACCAAGGTGTAGACCTAAAAGTATACATATGTAGGTTTTGTTGCTATAATAAAAATTGGTGATAACTTTTTTTGATTTTTCACTAATCTTGTTTTATGCTTATTTGTGGATTGGAAAATGGGAGTTTCCTACAAAGAGATGTCATTACTTAAGATTAAGGAAGTCGCGGGAGCTATAACAAGAACTCCCAAGATGGTTGTCGACCAACTAGCTAGATATGAATGAACTCCTTTTGAGGTGTCCCTTAAAAGGAACGCACCAAGGAACTAAAAAATGTGATTGCCCTTTCAGATGAAGTTCAAAAAGACTTTGGCACTGAACATTCCAAGTCTAACGGATGTACAACCGATGTTGCAATGGGTGATAATTGAGACTCTGATTAGGGCAAAGCCTAAAATGGAGGAGTGTCTTTGTGGGAGGCAACCTTCTCACTTTCAGCCCACAACTGAGCACATGACTTGTTAGAAGCCAACATAAGCGAACTAAACAAGTACCGTGTTGTTTACCTACATAGGGGATTGCGAAATTGCCTAAGCAAGACAACTACTTTAGCTTACATGAAGGAGGTAAGGGCAAAGGAATACCAAGCACACGAGAAGAAGTTTGTTCATTTGAAATTGGAAACTAGGAGCAAACTTGAACGATTGTAGGTCGAGATATCTGATCTCAAGAAGGCATGTTCAAGAACCAACAAAAAGCTATCTAAAGTTGTGGTCGAGGTTCGAACTAAATGGGATGCCATGAAATTTATTAAGGAGGAGCAAGGCACAACTACGAAATATTAGGAGAAAGAAAAGAAAATGTTTGAAGAGTCAGAACTGGTATTGAAGACCGAAATAGCAACAACAAAAAAATTGAAGCTGGATTTCAATTAGCGTTGGAGCAAGCTTAGGTAATTACATCCTTGATGAACTACCCGGTAGATGATCTAGATTTGAAGATTGTTGCTTTTTGCTTTTGTTGCACTTTGGTATATGATACTTTTTGTCCCTGTGTACTTAACATTTGATTTTGTTATTCTCTAAAAGTTTTCTTAATGAGACTATTAATCGAGGTTGATACCTATAAGTGTATTAAAAGTGGACTTTAAGCCTAACTCAACCTTACAAAACCAACTTTTAAGATGGGGTTTGCATACACTTATAAACTATTGAAAGACCTTTTCTCTAGTCAATGTGGGATCTCCAACAAAGTGAATTACTAATATTGGTCATTAACTCAAGCTAACAATTAATCGGGGTCGAGGCCCATTAACTCATAGGATAATAAATAATCAATTTATAGGTTAAGAATGAATCAATCAAGGTTGAGTCCTATTAGCTTAAAGGATAATAATGAATCAATTGGGATCGGAGCCTATTAGTTCATAGGCTAATAATGAATTAATTGGGATCGAGATCCATTAGCTTATAGGCTAATAATGAATTAGTCGAGGTGAAAGCCCATTAGCTCATACACTAATAATGAATGACAATTATTTTCTATACTATACAAAATTGAGACCTGCACTATATGATGTAAATGAAATGTCCAAAATACTTTAGTGTCCTTTTTAAGTTATATGTTTGGACATGATTCTTTTAAAACACATAAAGTAATACAAGGAATACCCATAACTTGGATTAAACTGGATACATTTTTTCATTCTTACTTTTACATGCACTCTCACTTAATAAATATTTTCTCACAGAGCTAACTTTAATATGATTTTGACATAATAAACCTAAATTGAGATTCAATCAGAAGTCATTAGTATTTGATGTTAGTCATGAGTCTCAACCTATTGCTTACATATTTGTAGTAGCAGATATAATATGTATTAATGTTGCTTTAATTTTTGTGAAATTAAATAAACTACAATAACAAAAATAGAATGCCTTTCTTTTTCTTTAAAATAAAATATTATGGTTTTAGGGTAGGTGTTGGTTGTGATTCATAATAAAATGTCAGATTGTTAAAAAAAATAAACAGCTGGATTTCAACTGAATTTGTCACTATATTTACTTGAGAAAATGAAAAATTATATTCATATCAACCTTAGCTTGATGTAACAATTATCAATATTATAAGATTCAAAATATTTATTACATAACTTTCTATAAGAATTAGAAAGAAGAAGTTAATTTTTTCTATCTAGCATTTAAAAGTGAGATAGATGCTTCATTGATTGAAGAACATGTTTGTCTATTAGAAAAATCTTTTGCTTCTCCTTCCACATACTTCAATTTTTTTTTCAAAACTCTTCCAAGCTTCACCATAGTAGGATGTCTCATTTTCCCATCCTTGGATCGTTCTTCTTCATGCTACCTCAATGACTTAGCAGTATTTGAACACATATAGAGCCTTTAAAGTCTAGGAATTAATGGGAAGTGTTGCAGTACTTTAGCAGGAAATCTATGCTCATATTTTGGCTCCTCAAACTTGTAATTGTCTTTAGGAAATTCCTTCCATCGTGAAGATTTACAAATATTGCAAACATCCAAACATCCAAACTCTCATTCTTTTTCCAAAATAACATGCAATCTTTTGGACATGCATGAATCTTTTTATAATCAAGTCCTAAATCACTAATCATAGCCTTCGTCTTGTTAAAATATTCAGGAATATTCAAGTTAGGCATGACCTCTTTTAGTAATTGTAAGAGATCAGTGAATGAAGAATTGCTCCAACCATGGAGACATTTCAATAAATATAACCGAATGATGAAGGATAAAGTGGAGAAGCTTTTACATCCAAGGTACAGTTCTTTATGTGCATCATTAATCAAATCGTGGAACTTTCTAGCTTCATTGTTAGGACCCTCTTTGATTCCTTTTGTTCTACCATATTTCTGAATGTGTCATACAATAATCCATCAATATCATCTCTTGAATCTACATTATCTATCATGTCATCATCACTTCTTTTGTTCGACAAGGTATTTCCTCTCCATGGTGAATCCAAATATGATAGCCTTTTACAAAGCCCTTGACTATTAAATGCTCATAGACTACATTTCTTTTTGCCCAAATACAGTTTCTACATTTAGTGCAGGGACATAAAATCTCAAGTCCCTAAGGTCTTCCTCTAGTATAAGCAAAATCCAAGAATGACTCAACACCATCTATATACTATGGACTAAATCTTGGGAATTTAGTCCACTCTTTGTCCATCACATTTAATATAAATATGAAAAAATCGTATAAATAAAAATTTAATGATTATAAATACTACACAATCCTTCAATTTATATTGTTACTAACATGTAATTCATATAAATCATTCCTAAATACATACAATTTGATAGGTAGGTAATATAACTAACTCAATTGAGATACAAAACAATTTATAAATCTTTAATAAAAAAATAAAACTAACTTGATCTAATCTTAAACCAGAATTTCCTTCACATTTAATGTAAGTCCTTGAATTATTTCAAAAAAAGGAAAGAATAGCACAATGTTTATCCGATTATGCCTTGCGTTCTGGTCAGAATAGTAAAGTTAGTTGTATATACTGCTAAGTCTTAATTAATCAAATACTAATTCATGAATTGCAGAAATTAACAGTATATCATAAAAGTTATGAAAAAATAATTCATCTCCAAGAAAGTAATCGCCAAAAAAATATTTTTATTAAATTAAATATTTCAATTAATATTGTTTATTCATTAAATATACAAAAATTAAAAGTAATAATTAAAAAACAGTAAAAGAAACATAAATATAAAAATAATAAAATTTCACAATGAGCAAAATATATATATATATATATATATATGGATTCAATGTCATTTTAATGTTGAATAATTGGCTAAACCAACCACACAACATACCATTATCCTATTGACAAGAGTGAACCAATACTATTTAACTTCACAAACTCAAATTAAACATATCATGCAAAAAAATGTTTTTATTTTTCTATAATTTCAAGGGTGACATTACGTTAGAAGAAAATGTTAATATTGATACTCAAATAAGCACAACAGTTTAAAAAACATTCACATCTAACCATGTTCCCAAATAATCAAATAAAAGCAGTTTATTACAAAGATTAACATTAAATTTAATTAAGTTTTAATTCTTTTTATAAATTTCAAGATTTATAATTGATTTTTTATTAAAAAAATATTTTATTAAGTATTTAAACATTTTATATTCTAAATTAAGTTATTAATATTTAATTTTGGAGTTACGAATATGTTAATATATATTGTTATTGTTTATCTGTCTTCATACAACAAATCATAAAATAGCTTAATTATATCTTTAGATCCTCATAATTATATTTCAATTAATATTGTTCGTTCATTAAACATAAAAATTAATTAAAAAATAGTAAAAGAAGCATAAACCTAAAGAAATAAAATTTTACAATGATTAATATATATATATATATATATATATATATATATATATATATATATATATATATATATATATATATATATATATATAT
>Ga0099825_1005747_pt1 | contig 15809 bp, 8 predicted proteins | sample SiratroredBW_FD_76838 | JGI IMG/M metagenome (GOLD analysis project Ga0099825, IMG submission 76838) | Root nodule microbial communities of legume samples collected from California, USA - Siratro red BW | ecosystem: Host-associated > Plants > Roots > Nodule | place: USA: California | collected...
ATATATTTTTTATATATTTTTTTTTTATATATTTTAAAAAATATATATAAAATTTTTTTTATAATAAAAAAAATAAATATATATATATATATATATATATATATATATATATATATATATATATATATATATATTAGTTATATGATACTTACTAAAAATAAATCTATTGCATATCCCATCAATTGTTCGAGCTTAAAAAGTTTATATGTAAAGTCTTCTTTAATAAAAATAGAAGAACCTCTAAAACAGTATAGCTCACATGCAGGTCAAATTTGAAAAAGATTTGAAGTTCATGCATAGCCAACATCAGGTCAAGTTGAACCGTCACACTACAAGAAAAAGTATATTTATCTACCAATTTTAGCTACCAAAACAGGTGCTAACTAATAATGACTAAAATAGTTACCAAATTAAATTTTAGTCTTTAAATAGTTATAAAATAAAATTAGTAACCCAATTTTGTTACCAAACTATTTGGTTGTTAATACTAATAAAATAAAATTAATGACTATTAAATTTTAGTCAATAAAAATAATAAAATTTAAAATTTAAACTTTTTTTTAATAATAAAATTATTTTTATATTAATTGACAGTGAAAAAAAAAACTGTTGGGTTTCTTTTCTCGTACGACAATAGCAATAACAAACATCAACATCTTCCTTCCTTCTTGTCTTCCAACTCACGAATAGATTCGCTCCTTATGCGAAAATAGTGATCGTTCTTCCTTCGTTCTTGTCTTCCAGCTCGTGAATAAATTCGCTCTTTATGCGAAAATAGTAATCATTCTTCTCCTTTAAGTCGTGGATTAGGGTTTGTTTCTTGTACGAAAATAGCAATCAGTTTCGTTCTTCTCCTCCAACTCGTGGATTAGGGTTCATTTCTTATACCAAAATAGCGATCAACAATTCGTTCTTCTACTCTACATTTTGCTGCATGGTGGTGCATCGTGTTTTCTGGTCTCTGCTCGTAGTTCTCTTCACTCGTGGTTTTGGTCGTGATTGTCTACTCTCGCGGTTTTCTCTCCTCACGGTTATCTCTACTTGCATATTTATTCACTTGCGGTTCTCTACTTGCAATTCTCCACATCGTTGTTCTGATTTGCTCACGTGGTGTTCGTCTCTTCTCTGCTCACGATTTTGATTTTCTTGTATTCTTCTTTCTATTCACGGTTACACTAGTAGAAAAAACACATTCCACAGTAGGATATCATCGCGGTTAAAAGGGAACCGCACTTAAAAACAACGCGGTGGAATTTTTGAAATTAAGTGCAATCATACCACCGCAGTTGGAGCAAGAACCGCGATGGTAAGGCACAAATATTTAAAATTGAAAAGTTGCAGGGAGATACCAGTGCGGTTGTTGTCGGTATCTGGAAAATAATTTTTAAATTATTTTGTAGGGAGATACAAGGGCAATTGTTTAAACAACCGTCCTTGTATGTGGGATACGAGCGCGGTTCCCACTAACAATCGTGCTTGTATCCCCTGTTTTAGGGGTTTTGCGTGTTAACTATTCCTTCCTCTCTCGTTTTCGTCTTCCTCCTTCTTTGTGTCGCGTAATGTCATTCTTCCTCTCGAGCAGTCTCGCCACCTAAGGTCTCTTCTTCTTCCGTCGCCAACCCCACCACCACGTGTCTTCCTCTTCTGCTTCCGCCGCCACCCTCACCACTCAGGTCTCTCTCTCTTTCCGCCGCCGCCCCCACCATTACGAAGAAGGTTCTGCTTCCACTCCAGCCACCACCACCACTAAGATGGTTCTACTTCCGCGCCCACCACCACTCAGGTCTCTCTTTCTTTCTGCATCATTCTTCTACTCCAGACCCTTTTCCATTTTCCTTAGATCAAACTATATTTTTAAAAATGTGCAAAACCAGATGTGCTCCAAAGAAGCTGAAAAAAGCGTGTTTTCTTGACCATGGAGGAGTTAAAGCAAGTTTCTGATGATACTAATGTTTACAAATCCATTGGTATGTGAAGAAAATCATAAGTTTGTCTTAGTGCTTTTGTTCTTTAAACAACCCTACCAATTTGAGAGTATTTTTGTTGGAAATTAGTAATGCCCTAGTTTTCTACAGACATATGATGTGTCCAGTTAGTTTGTTTTGCAGGGAGAATGCTAGTTGTGGTTACCTCTTTAAACACGCTACTAAATAGAGTACACAAGCTTGTTTTATGGGCTGTTTTGGAAAATATTAATGGCATACTTTAACACGTTATTAACATGATGACCAGATTTGTATTGGAGACCAAAGCATCATTAATGAATGAACACGAGAAAAAGTTTAAAGATGGTGAAGCTGTAATTACTACATTACAGGTAGATGTCCTTCATTCATTTGCACAAAAACTTCTTGTCTTCCATCATTTTTATCCTTATTTTATTTTGAATTTTCTAAAGTTAAATCTCATAAATATAACTATTTTAGCTAAATTTCTAAAGCAGTAAATACGAGTTTCCACAACCTTTGATTGAAATTTCTATTATGTCTTTGAACAGAGCTTGAAAGAATACTTGGAAAAGCAAATGACAGAGGTGGAAAGCAATTTGAGAGAATTGTTACAGCAAGATCCTGGTCTTGCTAGGCAAATCATGTCTATGAATGTAGCGTAAACTTTCCATTAGTGAAATTATCTTACAGTTGTGGGTTTTCTCGTGCATTTCAGCAAATAGAAAATTTCCGGACTTGGTAAGGTGCGAGTATAGTTATTGCCTGCATCATGGATGATCTTCCATCCTTGAAAGCTGCTGCCATTTTAAAAAAAAAATATACATACTAGCGCGATTTTCTCTACAACCGTGTTGGTATGTGTAATGACAACGCCTTTTTTTTAGCCATTTTTACACAATATGAGCATTCTTAACGCGGTTGCTAGAGAACCACGGTGGTATGTTATACTTTCCATCGCGGTTGCATCTATCGCGGTTCCAAAACCGTGCTTGTATGCCTTATAGAAAATTTAATAAATTTATAATATATTTTCAATTTTTTTATTATAGAAAATTTAATAAATTTATAATATATTTTATAATTTTATAATTGATAATTGAAATTAGGAAGCAATTACAGGTGTGTGTGGATTGAATTCAACTGAGCGCAAATCTAAGTTCATGAATGGTTTTTTTGTTTTTTTATTGTTTCCCCTTTTGATTATTGTCTCTATTGGATACTTTGGCCCTTAGTGTATTAGTTGTTAAGATATTTGATGCTTTGATGTATCTATGAATAATTGGAAGATATAGTTTCAACATAGACCTTTCTTCCCTTCCATTAAGCAGAATTGGGTGAACTCTATCTTGTATACTACCATGTCTTGTTTAAAGTAGGAAAGTGTGTTATCCTACCTAGTCATATTTGTTGCAAATGGAGTAAGCCACTGTAACGTCTTATCCATTTCTTGAGTTTATATATGCTGAGATTGTATCTTCTTTATCATTCAGTGCAATAATAATTCCAAAATCTTTATGTTAATTTTTCTTTATTCTCTCATATTCAAAACTCTAATATGTTATCATGATCCATGTTTGCTTCTGTTTTCTTTTTTAGTATTTTTTTAATCATAGCTATTGTCATAGAATGCCAAAACTGATAACCAAGGTGCTGGCATAGTTTGATTTCTGCAGATCAAATATCATTTTATTCATCCCACATTAGGGTACAAGGGCAACACAAATGTACAACAAAGAGAAAATAGAGGTGTTTGGATCAATTTGGTAGAGAAAAATCATTTGATTGAACCATTCTAATTTCATTAATTTATCATCTAATTAGTTTTATTTAAATTTTAAATTCAATCTATATGAATTGGAGGAAGCAAATAAATAATGATATGTAATAAATATGATAAAAAATAGTTAAGAATATTAAATATCTCATCTATAAGTTATTATGCTTTTTTGCTCTGGGGTGAGTTATTAGGTAAACTATCATCACTAAAACTTACCCATGCACAAGTTCTTTTGTTACTTTTAATCTTGTTGCTCTTGTGTACACTTATTTTGCTATTTATGCTATTGAGTTGGTTCCATTTTTTTTCTTTTACTTTTCAATGCTGCTCAATTTGAATTTTCAATACCTTTGGTTCAATTGATAATACTACACTTCATGCTTATGCCTCTTCCTTTTATATGAACTTCTATTATACTACAATTTGATGTTCTAGGGAAGTTACATATTCGAGTTAGGAAGTTCTAGAGATCTTCAAGTTTGTCGGGAATTGGTGGGTGAGTAACTTACTTTGACTACTGCCAAATCGAACTTGAGACATGGTTTTGTTATTTCCATATGCTTAAAACTTTATCCTCAAGACTTGCTTTCTCTATTCACGTTTAAAACTGAGACATGGTATATACTCGCTTAATCAACTACTTGATCTTTATTCCCCAATGTCTTTACGTAATTATCTTGGCATTAATCAAATTCAAATATTGAATTTTGTTTCATTCCAAACGTTAATATCTTGAATGATTATTAAATAAATGATTTTCATATATCATGATAATTATAGCAAATTCATCAACTTTTATGATAATTATATATATATATATATATAATTGTTGATTGTATAATTTTGTTGACACAGTACACAAAAGTTAAAATCTTATTTGTATTGAAAGATTTATAGTGTTGTTATTATTTTAGTCTCCAAAAACTAGTTAACATTTTAATTCCTGAAACGTTAATAGGGATTGTTTGAGCCAAAATTAATTTAGATTAAAATTTGCAAACCTGGACTAATATCTTTATAACGGCTAACTCATTAGTTCAATCCAATTTTACAATCTTACAAGTCTTGACTTATTTATGGTGGGACTTTTAACATGGAGGAATTCTACTTTTCAAATAAGTGAAGTGATTTTTCTTTTCTTTTTTATTCCACATATACATCTACTTATTTTTTTCTTTTGCTTAGAGCATCTTCGACAGTAGAACTAATCAATATACTTATTTCATAGAAAAATACAATATATACTTTAGAGACTCAAAATATGCAATAATTTATTTATGATGAATAGTGATATTTGGCATTTTTTACAGATCACATTTTTTTTATTCTCAAGCACGTTTGGTTGAAACCTCATGTAGGCAAAAGAAAAGGTTTGACATTTTTTATTTTAGTCGTTGTATTTTCTTCTGCAACTGTTTTTATGTCCATGGTTTTGGGGGATATAGTTTATTATTCTCAAATAAATTAAGCAATGATAGATTATAAGACTTTCTTTTATAGTTGAATGATGCATTGTGTTATATGACAAATTATGGATATTTGTCAAAATTGAAGTTGGATGTATAATAGATTAATGTCTAATAAAAGGGGATATAATGAAGCATTTTAAAAAGGAGTAGATGAGTTTGTGTCCTATGCATGTCAAGAAATAAATTTGTCAAGTGGAAAAATAAGTTTTAAGTGCAAAAATCTAAAGTTCTTCCATTTTGAAGAAGTTAAAGTTCATCTTTATAAGAAACGATTCATTCCTGGATATTGGTATTGGGCATGTCATGGAGAAAGTGAGAGCATGGTTTATGATGTTGTTGGTGTAGAGTATGAAATGGATCATGATTAAGAAATGGATGACTCCCTAAGTATGGACGAGACTCCAAATATAGAAGCTAAAATTTTTTATCAACTATTAGATGCTGCCCAAAAACCACCATTATGGTATGAATGTAATAATCACATTGAATTATCTTTTGTTGTTAGATTTTTGACAATTAAATCAGAGGAGAACATGTCTCAAAGATCTTGTGATCAAACATTAGCCCTTATGAAAGAGATTGTTGGTAATCTTATTCCTAAAGATTAATATAGGGCCAAAAAGTTAGTCTCAAAACTTGGTTTAACTACAAAAAAAAAATTGATTGTTGTGTTGATGGTTGTATGTTATTTTCTGTCATACACCTTATTTTCAGATACAAGATGTTGGTAGAGGTAAATACAAGGAGGTTCCTATTAAGAGAATGTATTATTTACCTTTCATTCCTAGGCTTAAGAGATTATATGCCTACATGAGTTCTGCTCCATATATGAGGTGGCGTCATGAAAATAGACAAGAACCTGGGATTTTATGTCATCCATCTGATGATGAAGCTTGGAAACATTTTGATAAAATACATTGTGATATTATTTTGATAAAATACATGGTGAAGCTTGAAAACATCGTGATAAAATACATCGTGAAGCTTTGAAACATTTTGATAAAAGAAATTAAGATCAATTAATCATCTGATATTATTTTTACCTACATATAAATGCACAATATAGAATGATGAAACAAATTTTAATTTGGAATAATGTTACAGGACGAACAGAGAGACAGAAGAAGGAAGGAAGGAGACAAGTGAAGAAGAAAGGAGAGAAGTGAAAGAGTAAGATAATGAAAGAACATATACAAAAAATGATGTCAATCTGTTGGAATATAGGATATAGATAGAAAATTAGAAAGTTTCGATAAATAGGATTCCTTGACTATTCAATTTCTTTTTTAAAAAATATTATTAATTTATTATAAGAAAGTTTTTAAAATATTATTCATTAAATAATATTTATAGTATCAATATAAATTTAAAGTTATTAAAAAATATTTATAGTACTTATGTAAATTTAAAGTCATTTAATTTATTTTAATTTTTTTATTAAAATCTTTTTAGTATAATTTTAAAATTAAATATTTTTTATTTTATAATAATATATGAATATTAAATTTTTTTGAGAACTTTGTCCTAAAACAAATGCTTTACCTGCTTTACCTACTCTTTACTACATGTTTGGTTCTCCAATTTATAGTATTAAATAATTTTGATTTACTAAAAATATCTCATTTAATTGTCAAGAAAAAAACTTAGCATATCATAATAATAAACATATTAACATACAAGATAAAAATAATAATAATAATAATAATAATAATAAAAAGCTAATTAATTTTAAAAAGTTAGAAAATCAAATGTGCAATTATAATTTAAAAAAATTAAAATGATATTTTCATAAAATTATAAGAACAAAAAATAAATACAATTTCTTTTATCTATTTCACATACACCCAAACTACACAAATATCCTTCTAACCTTGTGCTCTGTCTCTTCTTCCATTCTTTTTGAGCAATTCTAAAAAACATAATGACCGAGTTTGTGTGTGCTTTATTTTCTTAAAACAAAAATAATTAGCATATTTTTACCTTTTTATACATTCATAATATTTACTTATTTTAAAAATAACTATTTTTTGTTTATCCTAGTAATAAATCCTATCTAATTCACCGATAAGTGATTATTGAAAAAAAATATTTGAAAAATTCTTATTTTTTGTTAAAACTACTGGTAATTTGTTTTATATATTACCGGTAATTTATATATATATAATTTGAAAAATTTATATATATTTTGCTCTATACAGAATTTTTATTATTTGTGCATACCGGAAACAAAATTAGAAGCCTTCTACCAGAACACAATTGATTTTAATTGCTTCTTTTGACATAATGATAAGAAAGGGTCAACATTGCTTCTATGTCAACTAATAAGTTAAAGACATCCCATACTGTAAGGTCACGCTATTTATGTTCCAACCTAACGTTACAGTCTACATCTTACACGGCAAGTTGCGCATGTGCCAACAACCAATCACGTGCCAACTACCAAATTAAAATTGTACATCTTTCTACTCTGCCATCTTGTTTCTTTTACACAGGTAGTAGACACATGCACTGTCTGACATATTTTTATTATATTATTTTATTGTGTTTTACTATTATTATTATTATTATTATTATTATTATATATTTTATTACTATATTAACTAATATGTATATACACACATTAATTTTAATATATATTTATTTATTTTACGTCGTTGTTTAAATTTGAAATATTATTTAAAAGATTTAAATTTAGCATCAAAGACATATTTGAAGTCATCGATTGAATAGAACACACTGGATATGTGGGAAAAAGAGCACTTAAAAGTTAGGAAAGGGAAAAAAACAAACAGAGGATTGGAGAGTGGAGAGTGGGGAGTGGGAGAAATCACTTTTTTGACAATAATTATTAAGAGGGAGGGAGAGATTATGGGTGCAGAGGTTGGATTGGGTTTTCAACAACCTCATCATGTAATCCAATAGAAAAAGCAAGATCGAGTTTTTATATTTCTTTTATTAGAACATATTCAATCTAGTCCCACCTTATTGAAATTGGATTCGTATCAATTGAGTCATAGATTTTTAATATATATATATATATATATATATATATATATATATATATATATATATATATAATTTATAATTATAAAACATAAATTAAATTATTTAATAGTTAAAGAAATGAATAATTTTATATTTTAAAATACATAGTAGTTAATAGAATAATAGAGTAAATTGAAAAATACCTATATTATTATATACTTTTGTTATTGTTTTTTAATAATTTGATTGAGTTGATGTAGTTTTTGGATTCAATATATATAACTCATTATGTAATGTATATGAGATTGGATTGTGTTGAATTTGATCTAATTATAAAAAAAATTTAATCTATTTGACTTTAATTAAGTCATTAAATTATTTGATCTAATTAACAGTTAAGATAGAAGAAAATAAATAATTTGATTCTATCTGGATTAAAGCGTATATTAATACGTAAAAAAAGATGTTTCTTTATATATTGTTATAGAATATATGAATTTAATAAGTATGTATTATTAATCTAAAAAGAAAAAATATCGTTAACATGACTTTCTTTTATACATATTGGTTGTTTAACCAATGCTTTTTACTAGATTAAGAGTTATATAGTTAATAATCATAATACAATTATTTCCACTTAATAGTATTGCAATTGAAATATCTCAATTTGATTCTTAGTTAATTAACATAGCCTTCTTCACTCTTTATAAATTTATCTTACTCATCTTCATCCAATATAAATTTTCTAACTCATTTAGATATTTAAATAATATTGTACATATTATATAATCGATCATTATTATATTAATTGTAATGATTTCTTGTTGGTGTGTGTTTCTCTCTCTCTTCCACTCTCTCTCTATATATATACACTACAATAAAAAAGTTATTTAGAGACCAATTTTTAGCCACCAAATGAAATAGTTGCTAATTGTGATCAAAATAGTTACCAAATTAAATTTTGGTTGCTAAATAACTACAAAATAGAAGTAATGATTGAATTTAGTGACCAATTAAGTCAAGATAATTGTTATCTAACATTAGCTACCAAAGTTTTAGTGACCTATATCATTAGATTCTAAATTGGTATCTAATTAAGTTAGAGACTAATTTAGAATCTAATGGTATAGGTCACTCAAACCTTGGTAGCTAATGTTAGATACCAATTATCTTGACTTAATTGGTCACTAAATTAGATCAATACTTCTATTTTATAGTTATTTAGCAACTAAAATCTAATTTGGTGACTATTTTTATCACAATTAGCAACCATTCGATTTGGTAGCTAAAAATTAGTCTCTAAATAGCTTTATTCTCTCTCTCTCTCTCTCTCTCTCTCTATATATATATATATATATATATATATATATATATATATATATATATATATATCAATATTATGTGTTATAGTTTAATTTATTTTATATTTGTTCTTGTAGGGGTCGAGAGGGTCATTTTACTACGCAATTACCTTCTCTTCGAGATGGAGGGGGTCTTACTTGCAAATTATCTTGCACTCAAATAAGCTTTTGTAGTTGAGTGATAAATGTTATTAGAAAACTTAATGTTAACTTGTCCTAAGTCAACCTATTTGTAGATTAGTATTAGGCATCTACATGAATGGACCTAAATCAATACGGATATTATAATTAACCTTGTATTCTTTTTAACAATAAGGTCAGTTTATGAAGTTGATTTAGGATTAACATTATTGTTAATTATGATATCTAGTCAGTTTTTCGTGATGTCTTTGTATTGGCTAAATGTATCAAGATGATCTCAACTATCTGATTGCGGTCATATAGTTTCTTTCATATATGTTTCAGAGGATATATTCTAGAAGGAAACTAATGTTAATTATGTAATGATGTCTTTATGACAGAATCAAATTGTCATCAGTTCTATTTATTTTGTTTTTATAACAAAATCAGATCATAATTTTTTTTTTGTTTTCTTTCTCTTAGTTATACCTATGATGGGTACATTACTTGTATATATTCAGCTTTTTGCTTTTGCTTTCTATAGAAAAATAGAGAGAATATTTTCATTCGCATATATTTTCTTCATTTTTGTTCATCTCTTCATTTTATAATATGATATTTATTTCATAATATGGTATCAGAGCACTAATTTTAGAGCTTTGATTGCTACATTTACTCATGACTGAAATTGTTGATCTCTCATGAGACCCCTTGTCATCCTTAAATATGATTTGTTCTCTCGGTATACAACATGAGAGACAAATTTTTGGTGATCAGTGGCAATGATTGATACTAGCAAAAGAAGTTATGGAAGACGATATATTTCTAAAGTCTATAGTCATTGTGAAAAGACATGACATATGATTGATACATGTTATAGAAAACATGGTTTTTCACCTCAATTCAAGTTTAAAAATCTGAAAGCAGATTGTAGTAATATCAGCAGAAACATGAAGGTTCAAGGTCAAAAGTACATTCTCAGCAAATTGGTTTTACTCCTGAGCAAGATCAAACATTGTTAGCCCTTCTACAATAGTCTAAATCCAGTTCTAATCAAATCTCTATTATTACTTCCAACATGACAGCACACATTGGTAACATATTTCTTTCTTCTTTTAGTTCTTGGATTCTTGATAGTGGTGCTATTGACTACATTTGATCATCCTTGACTCATTTCACTTCTAATCATCAAATTAATCCTATCAGTGTCAAATTACCAAATGGAAATCAAGTAATTGCCAATTATTCTCGAAATTTTTTCTCAATCAAAATCATGTCATAGATAATATTTTGTATATTCCTAATTTCACTTTTAATCTTCTTTTAGTAGCAAAATTGATAATTTATCATGTGTGATTACATTTGACTCTAGTGGTTGTCACATTCAAGACAAGAACTCTTTGAAAATGATTGGTTCAGTTGAGATTCAAGATAAACTTTATATACTCAGGGTCCATTCTTATCATAAACTTCAAACCAAACCTATAAAATCTCCAAATATCACCAATATTATCAATTTTACTGCTACTAATGTGGAAATCCTTTGACATTTTCGGTTAGGGCATACTTCAAACAAATATATTGATGTTATAAAAAATAAATTTCCTTTTGTTAAATATAACAAATCTTTTATTTGTGATGTTGGTCATTTTGCAAAACAAAAAAGACTTCTATTTCTTCTTAGTGCATCTAAATCTAAAAAATGTTTTGATTTGATTTGTGTTGATGTGTGAGACCATACTCAATATCATCAGTCCATGGTCATAAATATTTCTTAACCAAAGTTGATGATTATTCAAGGTATACATGGGTTTTTCCTTTAAAATAAAAATCTGAAGTTGTTAAGATTTTGAGAAAAATTTGTTTTTATTCAAACACAATTTGAGACAGCAATAAAAGTAATAAGAAGAGATGATGGGACTGAATTTTTCATGACTAATTTTTTTTATTAACAAAGAAATAATACATCAAACTTCATGTGTCAATACTCCATAACAAAATAGTATAGTTGAAAGGAAACATGGTCATTTATTAAATATAGCAAGAGCTCTCATGATACAATTTTGTTTACCAAAATTTATTGGTCATATTCTGTGACACATCCTGCGCATATTATAAACATGTTTCCCATAATCAATTAATGATGTTTGGATCTTTATGCTATGCTAGCACTTTGTCAACACATAGAAGTAAATTTGATCCAAAGGCATCAAAATGTGTTTTCATTGGTTTTAAAAGGGAGACAAAATGATATATTTTTTTGAATATTCAATCAAGAGAAATTTTTGTATCTAGGGATGTTGTCTTTTACGAACATGTTTTTTCATATCAAACAGTTGAGGATACTAGCAATAAAACTGACAGTCCAAACATTCATGATCAAAGTCCTTTTACAAAAGATCAGCCTATTTTGAGTCAACCATGCACCTTATTATAATGTTAAAAATAACAATAATAATGATCATAAATAAGAAGATCAACCTATTTTGAGTCAGCCATCACAAGTCATTTTTGCACCCTGTGATAATGTTAATAGTGACCATGAATCAAAAGAAGTTTGCTCCCATAAAGACCAAAACCTCAATGAAAATCATGGAACAACACAGTTAATTCGAATGAGTACCAGAACAAAAAGACCACCTGAGTATCTAAAAAATTATCATTGTAATATCAATGTTTCCTCAATACATCTTCTAGAGTTAAATATCCTTTGAATTATGTTTTGTCTTATAAAAAAAATATCACCTTCTTATAAATCTTTTGTTATGTTTCTTTCTTCACATGTTGAGTCGAACACTTATTCTGAAGTTGTGAAACATGATTGTTGGAGAAAGGCTATATAGTGTGAGATATAGTCAAATCAAACATGGGTGATTGCTATTCTGCCCAAGTACAAAATTGTCGTAGGTTGTAAATGGGTATTCAAAATAAAGTATAAGATTAATGGGATTGTTGAAACGTATAAGACAAGATTACTAGCAAAGGATACACAAAAATAGAGGGCATTGATTACCTTGAAAATTTTTCTCCAGTAGCAAAGATGACCGCTATAAGGTTGCTTCTTTCCTTAGCTTCTATATATAACTGGGAATTGAAACAATTAGACATAAATAATGCTTTCTTACATGGAGAGTTGAAAGAAGATGTATACACGATTACTCCTCCTAGATTGACTTCTATTCAACCAGGACAAGTTTGTAAATTAGAAAAGGCTTTATATGATCTTAAACAAGCTAGCAGGGAGTCATTTGCTAAATTGTCATGCCTTTTTATTTTTGCGGGATATACTCAATCTGTGAATGATCATTCCTTATTCATTAATTTTTTGAAGGATCTTTTACAACATTATTAGTGTATTGGATGGTATAATTTTGGTAGGAAATAATAAAGAAGAGATTGACCGAGTCAAATAAGCTTTGAATAAGACATTCAAGATCAAGGATCTTAGTGATTTAAGATATTTTATTGGTCTTGAAGTAACAAGAAGTAAGAAAGGGATAATGATGAATCAAAGAAAATATACTCTAGAATTGTTAACAAATGCAAATCTTTTAGCTTGCAAACCTGCAGTCACTCCTATGGATAATCTTGTTAAGTTATCTTCTATTGGAAGTGTGCCTTTCACAAATGTTCATGCCTATAGAAGATTGATTGGAAGACTTATGTATCTTACTAATTCCCAACTTAGCATAAATTTTTCTGTTCAACAACTTTTTCAGTTTCTTGATAAGCCTACAATTCCTTACTATAATGCAGTAATTAGAATTCTCAAATATATTAAAGGAACTCCAATTCTTGGTTTATTTTTTTCTCTTGCAGCAATTTTATCTATCTAAAAGCCTTTTGTGATAGTGATTGGAGCAAATGTAGTGATTCAAGACAATCAGTAACTAGTTTTAGTGTGTATCTTGGAAATTCCCTTATATCTTGAAAATCAAAGAAGCAAGGAACAATATCAAAGAGTTCTTGTGAAGATGAATACAACACAATAGCCACTTTTACATGAGAAATTCAATGGCTAGTCTATCTTCGTCAAGATTTCAAAGTTCCTATATTGTGATAATGACTCAACAAGATAAATTGCAACAAATCTAGTGTTTCACGAGCGTACGAAACACATAGAAATAGATTGTCACATTGTTAGAGAAAATTGAAGAATGGTCTCATCCATTTGCTTTCCATTTTCACTACAGAGTAATAACTGACATTTATACCAAAGCCTTAGGTTCTCATTCTTTCAAGAATATTTGTTCCAAACTGGGTCTCATTAATATTTGCGCTCCCCCGCTTGTGGGAGATTCAAAAGGATATGGATACAATGCTTCTAGAAGAAAACTAATATCAATTATTTGATTTTGTCTTTATGACAGAATAAAATTGTCATTAATTCTATTTAATTTGTTTTGATAACAAAATCATATTGTAATATTCTTATTGTTTTCTTTAGCTATACCTATAATGGGTACATTACTTGTATATATTCAACCATTTGTTTTTGCTCTCTATATAAAAATAGAGAGAATATTTTCATTCTCATATCTTTTGTTCATTTTTGTTCATCTCTTTATTTTATAATATGATATTTATTTCATAATAATATAGTATAATATCTTATCTTTATTTAAAGTTTACCGGATGAGTTAATGGAAAGTTGTTTTGATAGAAATATTAGTTATATATATTTTTTATCAAACTCATGGTATTTTTTTTTTTTTTACAACATTTTTCTCAATTCCAATGTGATTAATTTTTATTTAAGATGTTGTCATACAGGCGGTACATGAAATCGAATTCGCCGTTATATAAAATTTACAACATATGAACACGTGGTGTCATGTATGTAATTATTATGGTAACCTATGAGATAATTGATGCTAATTTTATTTAAGAAACTTTCAGGAAAGGAAATCTTTGTTTGTACTTAAGAATCACAATTAGTGATAATCACAAATATTCTGATTCCTGAAACCATGAATTTTAATTATTATAACCATTATTGTAATGTTCCTAAAGTAAATGTATATAGTAAATAGTAGAGATTATTGAAATATTAAGTTTTTAAGAATAATATAAAGTTTACATATAAAAAAATGTGAGTAATTTTACATGGTTCATCTCTAATGACTTACAACATCATTTACTCTTATCTATACTATATAATATAATAGTACTAATATAATCACATATAAAATTGTCTACATTACATCATATATATATTAACGATACATATAAATATCAAACACATTATAATTTCATGTTACAATCTTATTTAAGAGCATAAAATACAAATTATAAATCATTCATATAATTTCTATCCAAGATTGAAGTGCATATCAATGAAAATAGTGCAACACTTTGAAATTTGACATCTTCTTTAAGATTCATATTAAATATGTTCCTCAACAAAGATTAACGTCTGACATATTAAAAATATCACTAGTAAAAAGTTTAATTTCAGTTTATTATGTTAGAACACACTTCCATATATTATGGAAAACTTTTATACAGTTTTATTTTCTCACCACATAAAGTCTTATTTATGTGATTTGATCGTCAATGCAATAGATAAATTTTTTTAATGAGTTTTGTGCTTAATATTACAATCATTGGGCTACGATATCATCCATAATGGTCAACACACCCACAAGGGACAACATACCCATATAAGGCTACACCCATGAAAGACAACATATCATATAAATATCACATACAATATACAACACAATATCAATGTACGCTTCTCATCATCATCAATAAACATGTCACAGATGCATCCCAACACATCAATCATATGAATAAATATGTAATCTCACATATTCATTCTTAATATTATCATCGTCATACAATATATGTCGCTTAAGCGGAGTGACCTTATTTGCCTAAAGTTGAAAATATATTTGGCTGAGTTCAAGAGGGGAGGTGAATTGAACTTTAAAAGGTTTATGTCAATTTAAAACACTGAAAACAGTTTAGTTAATAGGAAACCTTTTCTGAATCTTAATGGTAAAAGATTTAAGGTGCAGTAGTGAAATAAATCGATTTCAGGCACGAATAAATCGATTTATTTTGCTGGCAGAGAGCAAATTTCAAACAGTACATACACCAGTTGAGTTTTATGCAGTAGAAATGATTCTAACCAATATTATCG
>Ga0099825_1005748_pt1 | contig 15808 bp, 20 predicted proteins | sample SiratroredBW_FD_76838 | JGI IMG/M metagenome (GOLD analysis project Ga0099825, IMG submission 76838) | Root nodule microbial communities of legume samples collected from California, USA - Siratro red BW | ecosystem: Host-associated > Plants > Roots > Nodule | place: USA: California | collected...
CTGCCAAGGTATTGTGGTATCTTCCAATTATACCACGTTTAAAACGTTTTTTTGCCAATGTTAACGATGCAAAGAACTTGAGATGGCATTCAAGTGGAAGAAAATGTGATGGGTTGTTACGACATGCTGCCGATTCACTACAATGGAAGAAAATCGACTATTTGTATCCTGAGTTTGGAAGTGATCCAATAAATCTCAGACTTGGTCTTGCAACTGATGGAATGAATCCATACGGTAATTTAAGTAGCAAACATAACTCATGGCATGCTTTGCTAATTATTTATAATTTGCCGTATTGGTTGTGCATGAAGAAAAAATATATGATGTTGTCTATGATGATATCAGGACCAAAGCAACCGATAAATGACATAGATGTTTATCTAAGCCCTTTGATAGAGGATTTGAGGTTGTTATGGGATGAAGGCATCGAGGTTTTTGATGCATATGAAAAGGTCAATTTTAATTTGTGAGCATTGTTATTTTGCACGATTAACGATTTTCCGGCATATGGAAATCTGAGTGGTTATAGTGTCAAAGGACATCGTGCTTTCCCGATATGTGAAGAGAACACAAGTTACCGTCAGCTAAAACATGGGAGGAAGACATGTTACATTAGTCATCGAAGGTTTTTGAAACGTAATCACCCTTACCGCAAGTTGAAGAAAGCTTTTAATGGTTGCCAGGAAGACAGAACAACACCTCCACCTCTAACTGGTGAGCAAGTCTATAACCGAGTGTGCCAGGTTGAAGTCACTTATGGGAAAACCCTCAAGCATAGTGGTGTGAAAAATATTTGGAAGAAGAAATCAATATTCTTTGAAATTCCATATTGGTCAAAGTTAGATGTCTAACATTGTATAGATATAATGCATGTGGAAAAAAATGTTTGTGATAGTATAATTGGGACATTGCTAAATATTAAAGGAAAGACAAAGGATGGAATAAATGCTCGTAAAGATCTGGTTGAGATGAGTGTTCGGTTAGAGTTACAACCACAACCTCATGGTAAACGAACGTACTTGCCACCTGCTTGTCACACATTGTCAAAATCTGAAAAAATTAGTTTCTGTGGGTGTTTGCGAGGGGTTGGTTCCCTCATAACCGACGTTGTGTGTCTCTGCACCAAGTCGATTTTGGTTCCAACCGACGTGGTGCTTTGTCTTATATGAATTTTGGGTTGCACACCCACGTCGGTTCTGTGGTGTTAATCGACGTGAATGTGCTCTACATCACGTCGGTTGTTTAACTGACGTCTGATTCAACATCTCCCGCTTCAACGTCGGTTCAGAAACCGATGACAAAAGCATCTCAGAACCGACGATGAAGACCTTTTTTCTACTAGTGAATTCTCATCCTAACCAAAGTCTCACATGATGGAATGAGATGGAGAAGAAGTTTTTGCAAAAGTTTTTTCCTCTGTCTTGGCTCATTAAAGCTAAATCAGATATCTTCAATTTTCGTCAAGGAGCAGATGAAGCATTTTGTGTAGCATGGGATAGATTCAAGACCATGTTGAGAAGGTGTCCTAATCAAGGCTTTATCGAGATTGCATAGCTGAATATTTTTCACAATGGATTGAGACCAGAAACCAAAATGATCTTACATGCTGCAGCAGAAGGCACGATGATGGTAGTGGATGTGGAACAAGCTAACAGGATTATTGATGCATTAACATCTACAGATTACCAGGCACAAAATGATAGGCACAACTTTCAGAAGAAAGGAGTGTTTGAATTGAACACTAATGATGCAATCCTAGCACAGAATAATATGCTGACGCAGCAGATGACAAAGCTTCCATAGCAGTTGCAGACTATTCAAACTCCACAACCAATAACATATCAAAATACACTAGTATGTTGTGAGTTATGTGGAGGAAATCAATTAGCTGGAAATTGTCCTCAACAGAATGTGGGGGGAGAAGAGGTGCAGTATATGGGAGTTTCAGGTAGGCAGGCGGGTCAGCAGGTGAACTATCCAAATAATCCACCTATAGGCTGGAGGAACAATGCAAATCAAAATTAGGGTTGAAAGTAGGAAATTGGTAATGCAGGAAGACAACCTATATACCCACAACAGCAACAATAATATCCTTCACTGCATGACAGAACTAGCAAGCTGGAGGACACTCTTGAGGAATCTGGAAACTCAGGTGGGGCAATTGGCCAAGCAGCTAGCAGATCAACAAGGAGGACAGTTTACTGCTAGTACTGAAACCAATCTGAAAGAGCAATGTAAGGCCATTACCATTAGAAGTGGGAAGAAGGTGGGATTTGATGTGAATGAAGAAGCTGCTGAGAGTAGAGACGATTAAAGGAGGAAGAAGACAACTAAAGCAAATCAAAATTTAGTAGAAACTAGTGGAGAAAGTGAAACCAGCAGTTGTGACAGTAGATGAAAATTCAGACACTGAAATCAAAAAAGTAGAAGAGAAGCCGGTGGATGACAGTGGAAAGAAAAAGATTGATGAAGGGAAAAATTAGAGGAAAATCAACGAGGGTATTCCTATTAAACATGTGCCTTATCCTCATGCACATTCTAAAAGAGAAGTTGAACACTAGTTCATCCTATTCAATGAAATCTTAAAGAATTTGCAGATTAATATTCTTTTTACTGAGGCATTATAGTAGATGCCTACTTATGCTCGTTTTATGAAGGAACTTTTTACAAAGAAGAGGAAATTTCCAGAGGAGGAAATGGTGGAATTGGAAGCAGTTTGTGGTGTAATCATTCAAAAAGAAATTCCACAGAAATCTTGTGATCCTGGGAGTTTTACATTGCCAATCACAGTGGGGAACTTATATGTTGGAAAAGCACTATTGGATTTAGGTGCAAGCATTAATTTGATACCACTGTCTATGCTGAGAAGAATAGGAGAGGTAGAGGTCAGACCTACCTGAATGACACTACAATTTGCAAACCGCTCCATTAAACATCCATATGGTATTGTTAAGGATTTATTTGTAAAAGTGGATAAATTCCTTTTCCAGTAGATTTTGTTGTGATGGATATTGAAGAAGATGCAAACGTACCACTGATTTTGGGGAGACCGTTTATGAAGACAACTAAGGTGATAATAGATGTTCACAAAGGACAGTTGAAAGTATGTGTTGAGAATAAGGAAGTGAGTTTTAATGTGTTTGAAGCTATGAAACATCCTAGAGAAAAAAAGGATTGCTTCTGGATTGATGTTATTGAGGAAGAATGTGACAATGTCAAGAAGAATATGAATAGCTCTGATGTATTACTGCAAGCTATCACCAAATCAGTAGAGGAGTTAGTTGAATTGGTTGGTACAGATGCATTAGCTCTAGCTGGTGAATTAGATCAAGCCAAGGAAATTATGCAGAAGGCAAAAAATAGAGAAGAACTAGGAGTTGAAAATTCTTTGGAAGAGGAGAAACCTGAATTGAAGGTGTTGCCTCCTCATCTAAAATACAGTTTTCTTGAGGGAGATGTGAAGAAGTCAGTTATATTAAGCAGTTCTTTAACTACTGAAGAGGAGAGAAGATTGATAGATGTGCCGAAAATGAATCAAGGGCCTATTGGATGGTAATTGTCAGATTTGAAGGGAATCAGGTCAGCATACTACATGCACTGCATTCATATGGAAGCTGATTTTAAACCAGTTGCACAACCGCAGAGGAGATTGAATCCAACAATGAAGGAAGTTGTGAAGAAAGAGATGCATAAACTGTTAGAAGCAAGGATGATATATCATATTTCAGACAGTTCTTGGGTGAGTCCTGCATAGATGGTTCCTAAGAAGAGTGGAGTAACTGTTATTCATAATGAGAAGAACGAATTGATCCCACAAGAACAATTACTGGCTGGAGAATGTGCATTGATTATAGAAAGTTAAATCAAGCAACAAGGAAGAACCATTTCCCTTTGCCATTTATGGATCAAATGTTGGAGAGGTTAGCAGGAAAAGTGTATTACTATTTTTTATATGGCTATTTAGGTTATAATCAGATTATAGTGGATCATCAAGACCAAGAAAAGACAACTTTTACATGTCCATTTGGTATTTTTGCATATCGAAAAATTCCTTTTAGATTGTGTAATGCACCAGCCACTTTTCAGAGGTGTATGTTAGCTATTTTTGTAGATTTGGTGGAGAAATGTATAGAAGTTTTCATTGATGACTTCTCAGTTTTTGGGTCAACTTTTGATACATGTTTGGAGAAGATGTTTGGAGACTACTCTAGTGCTGAATTGGGAAAAGTGTCATTTTATGGTTACTGAGGGAATTGTATTAGGCCACAAAATCTCTGAACTTGGTATTGAGGTTAATAAAGCAAAAGTGGAGATTATTGAGAAGCTGCCACTACCCACCAATCTTAAGGGAATTAGAAGTTTTCTTGGCCATGCAGGATTTTATAGGCGATTCATCAAGGACTTTTCAAAGATTGCCAAGCCTTTGTGCAAATTGTTGAATAAAGACACACCATTTAATTTTCACCAACATTGTGGTGAAGCATTTGAATGCCTAATGGAGAATCTTACTACTGCACCAATCATTACTGCATCAGATTGGAGTCTCAGCTTTGAGCTCGTGTGTGATGCTAGTGACTATGTAGTAGGAGTTGTGATGGGACAGAGAAAAGGGAAGTTGTTCTATGTTATACACTATGCTAGCAAGGTGTTGAATGACACTCAGAGTAATTACATTACTACTGAGAAGGAGTTGTTGGCAATAGTGTACGCCTTGGAGAAATTTAGAGCTTATCTTATAGCTCTAAAGTTACAGTTTATACAGATCATGTTATCAGGTATTTGTTGACCAAGCCAAAATCAAATCCCAGGCTAATTCGCTGGATGTTGCTACTCCAGGAATTTAATCTAGAAATCAAAGACAAAAAGGGGAGTGAGAATCATGTGGCCGATCATTTAATCTAGATTGGATAATAAAGAAGTTATTGCAAGAGAGACTGATGTAGTAGATGAATTCCCTTATGAGAAGCTATTGGTGGTATAGGAGAGGTCATGGTTTGCTGATATGGTCAATTTTAAAGCTGCTAGATTTATACTAGAAACTATGGATTGGCAAAGAGGAAGAAATTGCTAAAGGATTCGAAGCAGTACATATGGGACGATCCTTATTTGTTCAAGATATGTGCTGATAATTTGTTAAGAAGGCGTGTTACTAGTAAGGAAGCCAAGAACATATTGTGACACTGTCATAATTCTCCCTATGGAGGACATTTCAGGAGAGGACAACTGCTAAGGTGCTATAGTGGAGATTCTTCTGGCCAGCACTGTTTAAGGATGCTCACATGCATGTGCAACATTGTCATAACTGCCAAAGGACAATAAGTATTTCAAAGAAACATGAGATGCCTCTGTGGAACATTCAAGAAATTGAAGTGTTTGGTTGTTGGGGGATTGACTTCATAGGTCCATTACCAAGCTCATTTTTAAATGAATACATTCTGTTGGTTGTGGAATATGTCTCGAGATGGGTGGAAGCAATTCCTAATCAAAAGGCAGATGCAAAGACAATGATTAAATTTTTGAAAAAACACAATTTCTGCAAGTTTGGTACACCGAGAGTGGTAATCAGTGATAGAGGAGCACATTTCTGCAATGCAGAATTGAAGAAGGCCTTTGAGCATTACGGGGTTAAACACAGGATAGTTACAACCTATCATCCCCAAACTAATGGGCAAGCGGAAGTTTCTAACAGAGAAGTGAAGAGAATTCTAGAGAAAACAATGTCAAGACACCAACTGTGTTGTCTCCATTTCAGCTGATATATGGGAAGGTTTGTCATCGAGCATAGAGATTTTTGGGCACTGAAGTGGCTGAATTTTGATTCTAAAGCTTCTGTTGAGCAGAGAAAGATTCAATTAAACGAGTTTCAAGAGATGAGGTTGAATGCATATCAATCCCCAAGCCTGTACAAGGAGCGTGTGAAAGCTTATCATGATAAGAAGCTCCTGAAAAGGAGTTTTGAGCCTGGACAACTAGTTCTTTTGTTAAATTCCAGATTGAGGTTGTTCCCAGGTAAGATAAAATCCAGGTGGTCAGGACCTTTTGTGGTCAAACAGGTTAAGCCATATGGAGAAGTTGAGATAGAAGATGCCAAAACTCAAAGGAGTTGGATGGTGAATGGCTAAAGGTTGAAACATTACAAAGGTGGTGAGGTGGAAAGGCTCATCATAGTGATCACATTGAGTGATTAAGGTTCACACGTCAAACTATATGACGTTAAACGAGCGCTTACTGGAAGACAATCCAGTGTTTAGATTTCTGAAATTGGTGTTTTTGTTTCTTTTTTAAAAGTGAGCATTCTTTTAATTTTGGGGTAGGTTAGATTTTAAATTTTGGTAGTTTAAATTGTTGATTGTTTTTTATTTTTGAATTAATGGGCCTATAGACTGAGCTAGGCCTAACGCTTGGGCTAAAAGTCACTTAGCACAGACTAGTGCAATATAACAGGACAATACCTTGTGACACAAGGTCACTTCACTCAGTGGCTTTTTCAGTCGCGCCTCTATTCTGTCCTGTCACAACCCCTTGCGCTTTGTCTGTGTTAGGCTTTTGCAAACCCAGGTAAGGGCTTCGTTCCCTTTGTGCATTTTTTAATCTTTGCATATTCAAGCACCATTTCACTGCAATAGGGATAGGAAATCATGAGTTTCGCTACCTTTGCAACTGTATAGTGAGCGGATATTGGTATTAAGTGGGTTAGGGTTCAGTAGATATCAAGAGAAGGAGGTATGAAGAGCTCATGCACTGGAGCTTTATCCCAGAAAGAAGGGTGAAACTGAACCCGGGAGAATGCGACGCATTCTTGATGGGAGTGTTGCGAAGGAACTGGAAGAAATTAGTTGAGCCGCTGCATAAGTTTGATGCAGACATAATGAGGGAGTTCTATTGAAACGCTTGGGAGAAGAGATAGGACAGGAACATTGATGACTTCTTGGGGAACCCTTTTTCCAATCAGGAGGAGAAGTGCCACTACCAGAGGCTTTGTGGTAGGAAGAAAGGTTTTAGTAATAGAAAGGTGGCCGCAACGTTGTGCATTACTGGTAAGGGTTAGCAGGTAGCTGCATCCGGGAAGCAGACTCGGATAAGGAGGAAAGATATGAGGACCCTATCCCAGGTTTGGCTAACATTATGTTAGCCAACATCATCCAATCGGCCATGTTTCGGATGTGAATGTAGCTAGGAGTAATTTGTTGTTTTCCATGCTCCAGGACAACTATACAATCAATGTGGCAAGAATAATTTCAGATGAGATTCAGAGGATAGTGGATTGGGAGCGAATTAGAGGAGCAGAGAGGCTAGGAACCTTGGGATTCCCTGCTTTGGTAACTGGTTTGTGTGCTAAGAATGGGATAATAGTGGAGACAAAACTCAAGATCAAGAATCCAATAGATAAAAAATTCATTGATCATCACTGCATAAATCCAGAAGAAAATCCTGATCAAAGGAATCGAGCTCCCAGTCTGCCAGCCTCACCATCCTTACCTACACTTGAACCGTCGAGAAGAGAGTCATGAGACATTTGTTACATGTGGAGGACCAACAAAGTTCAATATGCAGATTCCTGATGCATCTTTACCATGGATTATGTGACAAGGAAAACCCAGAACCATTCATGAATCCGAATGAACTGTCATCATATATGAATTGGCCTGGGGACAAGCTTAGTTCTGTGGGAGGGGCAAAAACTGAGAATGCTGAAGTTCAGAGTACATCAGGGAATGCAAGGAGAGAAGATGAAACTGAACCCCCGCCAGGGCCTTCACGTGCTGAGAGACCAGGACCTTCATGTGCTGCAAGAGATGTAGAGGACAGAGATGATCTTGAGCCAAAGCCTCGGAAGACTCAATATGTAATCTCATCAGATTCAGAGGATGAGGAAGGACATGATGAAGAAGGTTCTGTGGGAGATAATGATGCCTCTTCGGCTGAGGAAGAGGAGGAGCTTGATAAGCAAAGTGGGGAGTTATGATAGCTGTTGTCCGATGTTGGGAAGATGTTGTTACTATGTTTTTCTGTGTTGTTGGGTTGATTGTGCTACTATTCTGCTATTGAGAGAATGTTATTTTGTTGTTGTTATGTTTTGTTGATGAAGAAGTTGTTGCTGTTTTGCTATGTTTTTGATGATGATCTGAGGTTGTTGTTGTTCTGATGGTGTTGCTAGTTTGTTTAAGTTACTGACGTGTTGCTATTATAACAATGATGTTGTTGGGAGTTGTTTTGACTAGATGTTGTTAAGAGAATTTGGCTCAAAACAAATGTTTTGGTGTAGTATGATTAAACTCTGGATGATTGTATATATTTTTGCTAATAGATCTTAACTGGATGACTGTATAACTGCTATGTATATGACAATTGGATAACTGTAATAATAGGCACAAAATGAACTATTAGTAGAATAGGATTTGTCATATGTGTTAATTGTGCCTAAATGTTAATTTCTGGGAGATTGGAATGCGGTAAATCTTTTGGGTGTGTTAATTGGGAATTTTGTGTGCATAAAAGTAGCGTAACCTTAAATTCGGGCTTGAGCTAACAAGAACAAAAAATTAGGATGATAGCATGACAGTAGGAGGATTAACATTAACAAGGATTGAGAAGATATGAGAGAAACAGTTATGTGAGAGAGTGACACACTGAGTGTAAATTGTGAGTGCATATTTGATTGATATTAATTGTTGCTTTAATTTGTTAGTTAGAATTAACTTTGTAATTAATAAGGATGATGAAGGCACTTTGTTTGATTGAGTGTAACTTATAACAAGAGCCAAATAGCTAACCGGTGAGATGAGATGAATTCAATTGTAAGCCAATTTAAGCCTGTATTGTTATCGTAACCTTGAGCCACATGTCTATAAAACTTACCTTGAGTATGAGTAGTTAACAAATCATGGTGCAACGGGAATAAGGGATTGGGGAATTGGAGTTAGATTTTCAAGAGGGGAATTATTAAAGTAGAAAAGAAAAGGTTGTTGTAATTGTGTACCCAAAAAAAAAATACACACACACACATATATATATATATATATGAGGAATGAAAGAAAAATTGTAGAATGAAAAGGGTACACTAGAAAGAAAATACATAGGTTGCGGGAGCTATAGTTAGAGCTTGAGCAAGGAAATTTGAATGATACAGCAGCCAAGGGACTAATTCAGAATAAAGATAGTTTAAGAATTCACAGTTGAACAAAAATTCTTCAAGATCAATTTCACTTGTATCCTTGATTTGCGAAACTACTCATAGATTTTGTGTTCCAAGAAAAACAAAAATTCTTTGTAGCCATGCCTAATTATAACCTTATGACCTTCTGACTTATGAATTGCAGGGATAATTTGCTTGATAAATGAGTAGCAACTTTTGATTGAGAATAGTATGACACTTTTGAGAGAAATACTGAAGAGGATTGTGTGAGTTGAGAGTATACTGTCATGAATTGTGTATTGTTATATGAATATTTGATTGCTGGATTTCTAATCCATGGAGCTGCAGGTGATTGCTTGAAATTGAGAGAGCGTTTGGAAGAGGAAGACCGGACATGATTGTGTTGTTAAACTTAGTTGTGTTATTGTCTTGCTTGGGGACAAGCGATGAGTTAAGTGGGGAGACTTTGGATAAGCATTAATTATTAGTTTATTTTATGCAAATTTGGTGCTGATTTTATTATTAATTCGGTTTAAATTTGGATTTTTATGTTTGTTATTATTCATTTTTCTATTTAATGCGTTTTATTTTTCAAAGAACAATTTTGTTGAGAATTTGGTTAAATCTGAAGAGAGAGAAAATAGAAGTGCTTAATCAAAGGGAAGGACGATAGAAAGGGCATAATTGATTTTTTTCTTAAGCAAAGGATACAACCTGGGCTAAAACTCACTTAAAGACTTTTCATAAGGAAGCCCTAATTTGAAGACGTCAACATTGCAGGAGCGTGAATTACGAAATAACGGCCGCAATTTGACCTAATGCAAGGAGCGAAAGCTATAAAAGGCTAAAGCTAGGTCAAACGAAGGGATCCATCAACCATCACTCGTTGGCATATGCTTGGAGCGTCGTTCTTGAGCAAGATCGATTCCTTTTCTTTTCTCTTGTCTTTCATGGCTACCATGCGTAGCTAAACTCTCTTGTTCTTGGGATTGATGTAATTTCTTAACTTTGAATGCACTCTTAACATTGTTTAATATCATTAATTTCAATTACCTTTGTTTTACGTTTTATTCATACTTTGAATTTGGAACCAAATGTTTAACGCATTGCATGTATAAGTTCAGGGATGAATTATAATGTAATGACTGTTTATACCAACTTTTCTTAATACTGATAAATCTATTCTAGTAACTAGGGACAGAGCTAGGTATTTTAATTTATGAATTTCAAATCTAGAGGAATCAAGTTGAATGACTTTTATTTGCACAGATTGGTAATTAAAGAAGATGATATTAATATATGATTAAGAGTGTATGAGAAGGAGAGTGTTACAATTCAATCCCAAGATCTTTATTAATATTGATTTCACAAATTTTCTCATTAATTGTTTTGTTATTATGTTCATCAATTTACTCACATTCAAATCAACCTTTATTATGTGTTTTGTTCATAATACATTGATACACAATTAATTTTCAATTATAAATTATGTTCCTTGTGGAGACGATACTCTACTTATTTTCTATATTACTTGAGGACTCAGTACACTTGCTGAAGTGTCTTAACACAAACTCCACTCTAGATATTCCTTCCTTATGAAATGAAGTAGAACTATCAAGAAGATGCAATATGCCAAGATGAGTGACAAGATTAAACCCATAAACAACCATAAAAACAGAAAGAAAGATTAGTAGTTTGATGAACTACTCGATTATATGCAAATTTTATATGAGGAAAATGTTCATCCCACAACTTTTTGTGATCCTTAATGAAGAGCCGTAAAAGAGTAGACATAGATCTGTTTACTACTTTATTTTGTCCATCAGTCTGTGGATGACATGTACTAGGAAACAGAAGTTCAGTTCCTAGACTAGCCCACAAAGTTTTCCAAAAATGGCTAAGGAACTTAACATGTCTATTAGACATGATGGTGCGGGGTAAACCATGCAATCTAATAATTTTTTGAAAAAGAGTCGTGACATGATGCTAGCATATCCACTTTGTGATAGGAAATGAAATGGCCATTTTAATAAATCAATCCACCGCCGCATAATGGGAATCAAGACCCCTTTCTGTTCAGCGAAGCCCTAGAATAAAATTCATACTAGCATATTCCGAAAGGGCTTTGGCTATAGGGAAGAGGGTGCAGAGTCGACGAGGACATGGATGAGAGCATCAAGCTCTTTTTTTTAGGTGAGATATATGGCCTCCTTGAAGTAACACAACACGTAAGTCAACCTCAAAGGCATCACATTCTAATTTAAAGGTTTTAGCAAAATTAGGAAGAACTAGAACAGGTGCATGGGTTAATTTATATTTAAGAGTTTTGAAAGCCTTTTGATGTTTATCACCCTAGACAAAAGTCATGTCCTTAACAAGTTCGTTAATTAGAGATGTTATTGTAGAGAAATCCTTAAACAAATAGTCGATAGAAACTGGCTAAGCCATGAAAGCTCCAAACTTCTCCTACGGTCTCAAGGGTGGCCTTTATTTTCTTGGGATCAACATGAACTCCATTTTGCCTAACCATGAAGCTTAAAAATATAACATTTTCTTTACAAAAAGTGCATTTTTCAAGGTAGGTGAAAAGAGGATTTCCTGAGAATATGTAAAACTTGTTTGAGATGACTAAGATGGTCATTAGGACTCTGACTATAGATTAAAATATCATCAAAATAAATAACAACAAAACGTCTTATGCAATGTTTAAGTACACGTGATATGAAATTCCCAAGCCAAGGGTGCAATGCAGAATCTGGAAATGTCTATAAGAATGGCTGATGGCTTGGGTTGTGGGATCGTTCCACTCAAGCTTTAAGGAAGGGATCTGGGATGAATTCTTGGACCAATTCTTGATGAATTCTTGGATAATGTGATTTTATGGAAATCTCGAAAATGAAAGTTATTAAGGAAATGCAAGAAAACAAGATAATACTAGGAATTAGAAAAACATCTTATGTCACCCAAATTTGTGAGGTAAGCAAGATGGTGATTCTCCACTTGTGACCTAGCCCACATGATAAGAATCAATGCTAGGAATTGGGAAGAACCTTGAGCCACTCAAATCCATGAGATAAGAAAGGTGGTGAATCGCCACTTGTGACCTATCCCACAAGATAAGAAACCCCAAGAGAAAATCTCTCCACTTCCCTTCGATGAACCCCGATGTGCCACCAAGAGATAAGCTATGAAGCGCCACTCTAGGATAAGCAAGGAAGAAACACCACTTGAGACACACTCAAGATTTCAAATATTTCTATTCATTTCCATGTCTACCAAAATGACTATAATAGATCTCCTTATATAGAGTTCATGGTGGGAAGGAAATAGACAAACCCATTCTTTCCCCAAACTAATGTCTAAAAAACTCCTAGAAAAATAAAAGAAAAAATATGTTTATTTTTTATTTTTCGTATCACATCAACATGATTCATTAACCTCATAAAATTGCTAGGGGCATTGGTCAAGTCAAATGGCATGACTAACCACTCATACAATCCAAATTTGGTCTTAAAAGCAGTCTTCCATTAGTCTCCTCTTTAATTCAAAATTGATGATAACTACTTTAAGACCAATTTTAGAAAATATGTTTGCCCCACGTAATTCATCTAATCAAGGGATTGGGTGCCTATATTTTACAGTGATGTCGTTGATGGTCCGACATTCAATACACATTCTCCAAAACCCGTCTTTCCTGGTGACCAACAACATGGGAACTGCACAAGGACTGAGACTCTTATGAACCTAGCGCTTCTTCACTAGTTCATCAACTTGCTTCCCAATTTCTTTGGTTTCCTTGGGGTTTGTTCTATAAGCAGGCCTATTGGGTGGGCTAGCTTTAGGAACTAAATTAATCTTATGCTCTATTCCTCTTAGAGGTGGCAAACCACTTGGAAACTCTTTAAGAAATAGATCATCAAACTCTTTCAAAATAGTTTTAAGCCCGTTAGGTAGAGATTCAAGTTCATTATTGGTGACAGTAAGTGCCTCTTTACAGGAGAGAGGAAAGAGAGGTTGTTCCCGTAGAAGAGTTTTTATTTTATTTTTAGTTTTTAAAGATTTTTGGAGAGCAACAATATTGAAGGAGACACAAGGCTCCAAACTCATTCCCTTCTCTGTTCTGACTTGATTTGAATGAGAAAGGTTTTGTATTAATTATTTTTTTTCTTCTTTCCTTTCATTTTCTATCTTTTTTTTTCAAAATGTTTTGGTCCTCTCTTACTTGTTGTGGTGTGAGAGGACAAAGAATGATTTTCTTTCCCATATGGAGGATGTTAGCACTAGGAGTTGCTGAATATGATTTAATGAAATCAACACATGAATGAAGTCTATAATGGATCCTAGCTTGCAATAGGAAGTGCATGAAGACTCATAGAGCTTCATGGAGTGTTGGTCCTAGACTTAGGCTGTGTGTGTTTGTGAGTAGTGTCTTTGGTTTAAAATCATATGTTACATAATTGATAATTTGAAGTAGGCTCCAAAATCAATTTGCTTAATCATATTTTCAAAAGGTTAAATAAGTACAAATCAGATTTTGATAATCTATTTCAGAAAGGGAATCAGTAAACTATTTTCAGAATCTGAACCTAATGAATTTTCTGTTAAGTCAAAGAATAATTCAATTGATTGGATGATTGACTCAATCGATTGAATTTTTAACGGTCAACTAATTAGTTTTCTTATATAATGACCATGCACGTGTTTTTCACATAATAAGAGACACATAAATCATTCTGAGAGAATTCATGTGAAATTTTTGAGAGAAAAAGCGCGCTTACACTTTGTGATCAATTGGCAATTGATTTTTCATCAAGAAAACTGACCTTGGAGCTTTACTGTTGAATTAATCTTGTGTAATAGTAATCTTGATCCAGAGCTAAGTGTTCTACTCTGATCTTAATACATTTTATAATTTGTTGAGTAGAATCATTGTTGTATTCATTGTATTCTTGATCATTACTTGTACTGAGATTGTGGTGTTACAAGTTACATAGTGTTGTAATTGTAACTGGTATAGTGCAGAGGGTTCTGCATTAGTAAGGCACCTACTATAGGGTTTAGTAGTGTGTGTGTACTACGGGGACTAGTGGTGGCTTGCTGGTGCAAGTGTTTTGTATTGTGTGAACTGATCTTAGTGATCTTGATTAGTGGAACTCTTTGCTAGTTGGCAAAGGTCTACATGTAGCCCCTGAGGAAGGGTGAACCAGTATAAATATTTGTGTTCTTGATCTTTCTTTCTCTCTTCTTGAACATTTATCTTTTCTATTATCACACACTCAATTAATTGTTCATCACACTTAATTGATTGTTCTTGCTACTATTATTACTGTGTCTTTCTGAAACTGTTATATCTTTCATACAATTGACTGGAACTTATTTTTTTATTGTATTGATGTGTTCGTCATTTTATGATATTTCAGTTTGATTGATAAAATCTCTGAAAATATATTTTCTTGATTCAAATTGTTGTTTTTTGATCTTAGTGTTTTATCTGAACTGTTGTACCGAGTGTTTAATTTGTTGTTCACTCTATTTACTGTTTATCTATTGGATTGAATTCTCTTTAACAATACCTTTTTGTAATCAACTGATTGCTTTCGCTTTTGTTTCTGATATTGTTCGATTAATTTTAAATTTGTTGTGGAACATATTGATCTTTGCTGAGTAATTATGAAATTCATTTATCAGTAAATTGATAAAGAATCTTCATTTCAATCTTTAACACTTTCCAGTATTTTGCAAAAAGTTTTTGAAAGTTTTTAATGGTTCAATTCACCCCCTCTTGAACTCAGCCTAAATCTATTTTCTACAGTTGGCATCAGAGCTAGGACTTGAATCCTAGTCAAGTTTTTCGATCCGTGGCTGAGAACAAACTGCCTTTTGCTGAAGGAGCCTCAATACATAGGCCACTAATGTTTTCAAGAATTAATTACCAATTTTGGAAAGTGAGAATGAAGATCTTTATTGAATCTATTGATCGTGGTGTTTGGAATGCAATATGAAATGGTCCCTATGTTCCTATGACTATTGTGAGTGGTGTGTCTATTGTAAAATCATTTGATGAATTGTTTGAAGCTCAAAATAAACTAGTTTAGTATGACTGTGTAGCGAAGAACATAATTACATATGCTTTGTACCTTGATGAATTCTTCAGGGTATCCTAGTGCAGTTTTGGGGAAGTGATGGTACTTTTAGATTTGATTGTCTCGATGAGCAGAAAAAGGAAAAAACAATTGAAAAGAGACACGCAAAAAAGAGGTGCAACATTACAACTTCCTAAGAGGTCACCCATCCTAGTACTACTCTTGCCCAAGCATGCATAATTGTGGAGTTCGGATGGGATCCGGTGCATTAGTGTTGGTATGCTTGCCCCTGTTAAGGGTGTCCTCATCAGTGCATATATGGCTACGGTAACGGGTATAATTTCTGACATTTGCAAGTCGTAGGTGTTAGCACCAAGGCTAAGCACGTGATTTGATGAAGTCAACATTGTGAGCACCAAGGCTTAGCATATGAAGCTGATGAAGACTGCCTCATGAAGAATCTGTCGGAACCAACCTGGACCAGAATTATTCAAGTGAAGACTTTGTGCCAACATGAAGATAGTTGGGTGTTTAGGTCTTGGTCCTTAGTTGGGTTTGTGTGTTGGTGATTGGCTTAGTCCTAAATCAC
>Ga0099825_1005750_pt1 | contig 15806 bp, 10 predicted proteins | sample SiratroredBW_FD_76838 | JGI IMG/M metagenome (GOLD analysis project Ga0099825, IMG submission 76838) | Root nodule microbial communities of legume samples collected from California, USA - Siratro red BW | ecosystem: Host-associated > Plants > Roots > Nodule | place: USA: California | collected...
AATAAAAATATAAATAAAAAAACACTTTATTATTTTAGAAAGAAAAAATATTTAAAAAAAAAAAAAAAACTATCATACTTAAAAACAAAATTTAACATAAAAAATATATTTTAGTGATTTTTTTTAATGTGTGTAATAAATTCATTCATTTTAAAAATATAACAACTAAAATTAATAAAACTCAAAAGAAGAGGAATATTGTATATACATGATGCATTCATGCTTTCAAGGTATTACTCATTAAATAATTATGCAATTTTATTTTGCCCGAAATTTAAACTTATGTAGCAAATATGTAACGTGCAAGTCTTACATTTTTAGTAAACATCTAATACTAGCATATAATAGGAAAATGTATTTATTATTAGGGGAAAATGAACACCAAGTAATACTTAATGCTTAAAGATTCGGCAACTCTTGTGAATTAGAAGGCAATTCCACTTGCTAATCTCTAGGATTAGCTGCTAAAAATTTTAACTGTTAATCTGCATAAGCATTAAGCAAATATAAATATGTAATTTCCTTTTAAATTAAAAATAAAGGAGCATCAATCGCAACATCATCACCATTTTTGTGTTAGTGTGTTCCATTTGATTCATAAACTCAATCAGTATGTTCAATGAATTAGGAATTGGCGGAAATGAAGGGGAAACAAAGAATGTTAAACATCATTAGGAATGTGTTAAATTTCCACAAGAAGAAATTGAGTTCCAAAAGAGCGGTCATGTTCCTAATGCATTAAGAGATGGGAGGGGTATGGATCATGTTGCTGCAAGAATCGAAACAACATGAGATACATATTGGAATGTCTAACCATGAAATGTCTATCTAGATGATGCCCAGTTTCCTACTAGATTCTGATTTCCTTCATTCATTTCTTCAATTTCATTGCTTGCGTGAGCCTGATACAAACGCCAACCTAGTGCAAATGATATATATTGTATAATGCATGTAGGAAAAATAACATTGATTGACTTCGAAGTGTATCAGTACAAGTCTAGGTTCTATATCAATTCTATTCACAATAAGATAAATAATTATTCACAGTGTACTTTTTGTTGTCAGGCATTCAAGAGGTAATTGAGATTTGAAATTGTTACGATAACATATAAATATTTTTATGGAATAAAACTCAAGCCACCTGAAATAAATACCACAATATGACATTGTGATGTGAATCCGATTAGGATTAAATCCTAGAACCTACAACAAAGAGTATTCGAACACCTCAAGATCTCTAAGTATTCAGATTTAGGATGATCTACTCATAACCATTGCATTGTAGAATACAAAAAAGACCCTAAAGTATGAAGAAACGCCACAAGGTTGATTAGCCCTTGATAAGTTTGCAAGTCCAATGAAGAACTAAAGAGAGAAACTCTCACTTCTGAAATTTCCAGAATAAAAATTTGTATTTCAAATTCAATGCCTGTTTACATGTGTATTCTTGACTTAAATATACTTTTGTTGTTTCTAAAAGCTGATATGACTCCTCATTAACTTATAAGCCTCCTAATTTAATGCAACAACTTCATTTTGACACAATTTCAGATGAGTAATTAACTACATGAAATGGGAATACGAAAAAACACAATTTACTAAGTATGACTTCTTTAGGCCCTATGGAAAATTAATCAAAATACATCAAAACAAAATTTAAAATTCGTTCAAAGTAATGACTAACTCATTAGAATTTAATCTCAGCCAAAATAGCCTATTTAGACTTAAATTTGGTGGCACATCGCATATGGACCTCGTGCTTCAGTTGGATTATTTCTGGCTCAAAACTCCTTCGTTGAATCCTTCATCAACCCATATCAAATTAAGAATGAAATCAGGTTCAAAGTCAGTCTTCAAATTTGTTTGCTAAGCCAAAATGTCTTGAATCAACCCACTCAATGCCATCTTCAACATTCTGGCCCTTGACCTTGTGATTGGTCTAGTTGGAATTTGCAAAGGGTCATTGGATTGCTTGCATTTGTACATTCTTGAGTCTGATTAAACTTAAGCTCTTGGTTCCCATCATCCCCTCTTTCCTCAAAAGGATTCGACCTTGAATCATCACCTGCATCATAAGGAGATAAATCAGCAACATTAAAGGTAGTACTAACATTATAGTTACTTGCAAGATCAATCTTATAAGCATTGTCATTTATTCCTTCAATGACTTGAAATGGCCCATCTTTCCTAGGAGACAATTTGGATTTTCTTTGGGCTGGAAATATTTCTTTTCTCATGTACCCATACCCAATCTCCTACTTCAGTGAGTCGTCTCCTTCCTTTATTGGCATGAGCTGCATATTACTCATATTTTCTTTTTAATTTGTTGTTTAACTCGCTCATGAATTTTCTTCACCATCACAACTTTCTTCTTACCATCAAGGTTGACTCGTTCATTGATAGGTAATGGTATCAGATCTGTTAGCACCAGAAGATGCTATATTGATTTGATGAAGCCAAACCAATTACAACTAAAGTTGCTGAGTTAATTTGAAGAAATCAGTCAAGTTGACCAAGTCAAGAGCAAGTGCTTTCAAGTGAAGATGCATGGAGTTTGCATGAAGATTGGAGTTTTTGGGTCTAGGCTTTAGGTGGTGTTGGTGTGTCTAGATTGAGGTTAAAATCTGTGATGATGAATGTGTTGATCATTGATAAGCTTCACTGTGAAAATTGGCTTTAGCAAGGTTTTAAAAATCATTAAAAACAGATTTCAAATTTTGATAAACCGTTTTAACTGTCTTTTAAAATTTAGTCGACTGAGTGTCAAATCAATCGACTAAAGTTTGATAGTTGTCACTACAGCTGTTTATATAGCTGGTGCGTTTTCAAAAGAACATACACAGAGAATTTTAAAACATACTACACTGATTTGATTTGAGATTTGACAAGCAAGAGAAAACACAACCACATTTTTTGAGATCAAGATCAATTTGAAGTTTTCAAAGAATTCATCAAGAACTAAATTTCTACATTCTGTTGGAGCTTGGAAACTGACTGTACATTTCTACATCATTGATCTGACCTCAGCCTAAGCACTCTATACCTGTTTCTTCTTACATTTATGATATGTTGTATAGAGTTGCTTGTGTTAGTTAATTTATGTGTAAATCTTTCATCTGTATTGAAACTACTATTGTATTCTTGAATTACTGTGGTGTAATTCGTGGTACAGTGAGTCTGTACTGGTGGTTCGCCTGCTGCGGGGAGCAGTAAGAGGCGTTTCTTGGTTATATAGTGATCTTTCATCTGTATTGAAACTACTACTATGTTCTTGAATTACTAGGGTGTAATTCGTGGTACAGTGAGTCTGTACTGGTGGTTCGCCTGCTGCGGGGAGCAGTAAGAGGCGTTTCTTGGTTATACAGTGGATTATGTATAACTGTGACTTGCTGTAGGTTTCAACAAGGGTGTTCTTAAAACACATAGTGGGTTTCTGTGTGGTTTCTTGTTCTGCTGTAGGTTCAGCAGTGGTCTACTGCGGGGAGCAGTGAGGCGTTTCTAGGTTATACAATGGATTCTGTATAACTGTGACTTGTTGTAGGTTTCAGCAAGGGAGTTCTTGAAACACACAGTGGGTTCTATGTGGTTTCTTGATCTTCTGTAAGTTCAGCAGTGGTTTGCTGCGGGGAGTAGCTTTTGCTTGCTGTGAGCAAGTGTTGTAGACTTGATCAGGTTGATCACTTTTAGTGAAATCCTTACTGTATGTAAGGGACTGGACGTAACCCATTTTGTTGGGTGAACCAGTATAAAAATCTTTGTGTTCTTGAATCTTCTTTCTCTATCTTGGTCACTGATTTAATTGTTTGGTTCATTGTATACTGTAAACTATTTTCAGAATCAATAATTGGACTTTATTGGTTTAAAGACTTAATCATCTTTTAATAATTGTTTCTTTCACAAAAAGAATTTTATTTTTGATTGGTTCTTAATAATTCAAACTGTTAACTGAATTAAATTTGACCAGTTCATTATGTGTAGTTAACTTCTTTCTATTTTATTGTAGTTAATTAGATCGCTTCCGCACTTGCATATTAATCAAGTCTGTCTAAACCATTTGAATTCTGATAAATCTATTTGGTTTGTTGTATTGTGTTGTGACTTGATTAAGTTTTGTTTACTGATTCATTCTACTGCACTGTTCAGTAAAGTCAATAAAGATCCAGTCTATCAAACTGACTTGCATTTTCTTAAAAGATTAAATAGTTTTGAAAAAGATTTTGAAATCCAATTCACCCCCCTCTTGTATTTCAGCCAAAACAGTTTCTTACAAGATCCATTGGAGTTAACAAATTAAAATCATAAACTACTTCAAAAGGAGAACAGTTAGTAGATGAGTGCACAATTTTTTCATAAGGAAATTCAACATATGACAAGCAGTCTTTCCAATTTTTCAAATTATTTTGAACAATGGTTCTAAGCAATTGAGATAATGTTCTATTCAAAACTTCAGTTTTACCAAATGTGTCATTTCCTATTCACTACAACAAAAATCAAATCTTTGTCCTTTTCTGACTTTGCAAACCCCAAAACAAAATCCATAGACATTTCTACCCAATGTTCATTAGGTACAGGTAAGAGTGTATACAGTCTATGTGGCAAACTTTTGATTTTGCTCCCTTACATTGAAGGCACTTATCAAAAATTTTCTCAACCTCATGCTTCATTTTTGGCTAATAAAAATGTTCATGCAGAACATCTAATGTTCTTTTAACCCAAAATGTCACATTAATCCCCCTTCCCATGGGCTTCCCTCAAAAACAACTCTCGCATAGAAGATTGAGGTATACATAATTTATTTTCCCTAAATAAGTAACCGTCAACTCTATGAAATTCTTGAATGCCCCTTTTTTACATGCAATAGATATTTGTGCAAAGTCAGAATCATGTTCATGCAATTCTTTTACATGTTCAAAACCAATTAACTTTGCATCAAGAGAAGTAAGTAGAGCATACCTTCTTGATAAATGAACACAATATGCACAATACCCAAATTTAAAAACCAGTACACAATATGTTGAATACAAAAAATTAAATTGATTAATTGAAAATATTACATAGAAGATGCAATTATGAACCAAGATCATTCGTGAATCAAGATTAGAGAGAAAGATCAGACACGCAAGATTTATGCTGGTTACCCTTTCTCAAGGGCTACATCCACTCTTCCTAGCCAACAAGCAACAAAAATTCACTAATCACTCTTAATTGTAAATCCTATATAATCAAGATACCTTCTTGCACCTTGCAAGAATTACAAAACACCTTCAGTAACTTTTTTCCTTTGCACCTTGAAAAATAGACTAATTGTACATACACTAGCAAAGCTATAATCCTTTATAGTAATACATAAAACAACTAATTGAATGAGTTTTGTAACACTAAAACTCTCCTGCAATCTATTTGAAACAAAATAGGTTTAAAGAATAATTGCCAAAATTCTTCCCTGGCCTTCAAGATGATGTAAACAATGTAGAATTTCACAAACCAGTGGAAGAACTGTAAGAATACCTTCTTGATCAAAGATTCTCTCCAAAAAACAATTTGTGCTTTCTTTCTTGAAGTTTCACAATAGTAGTAAATTTCTCTCTATGTGTGTATTCTCTTCTGTATTTTTTGTTAGCACCAAGAGTTGCTAAGTGATTTAATGAAGTCAACTTAGATCAAAGCTTGCTAAGTTGATTGATGAAGCCATCATGGACCTTGAGGGGACTTCTCTTGGGTTTTGGTCTAGAACTAACGTTGTGTGTGTGTGTGGTTTTTGGTTCAAAACCATGAGTTACATGATATTCCACTTGAAAATAGCTTCAATTCACTTTGTTTAATAAGCAATTAAATTGGAGTAAGGGAGGATTAATAGTTTTCGAAAACCTATTTTGAGAGAAAAATCAATGAATTGTTTTCGGAAATCAACTTGCTGATTTTTCTATTTTTCAGAAAAAATTAATCGATTGAATTGAAAAATCAATCAATTGATCTTTAACTGCAGTAGCTATTTTAAAACAGATTGCCTATATAAACTGTAGGGATGGGTTTTTCAATACATAAGACTGATTTTCTGTGAACCTATAAGTGAGAAAAGTGTGCTAATACCTTAAGACATATTAAGACATTGTTTTATATCAAAAAAAGCTCAAGAAATTGAGTCTTGTATCTACTCTTGTGGAATTTTCGTGCATCCTTTGTTCTACTCCAAAGTTAAGTCTTCTCCACTAGTCTTATATCAGTTTATATTATGTTTTCTGTGCAGAAGCAATTTGGTTTACATTACTCTTATATTTTTGAGTGCTTTTGGTTACAAATTGCATAGGTTTTGTGGTTCTTAATTTTGTAGTTGTGTTTCAAATTGCATAGGGTGTGTAATTTGTAATTGTACATTAGGGTTCTACACTGTTCTGCAGTATTTGTGTGGTACAGGGGTTGTGTACTGTAGTGCATAGTGGTTTCTTGCTTGGTGCGAGTGTGATTGTATTGTATTGAATTGGATTGATCTTGGTGATCTTCTAGTTAAAGTCTTTGCTTGTTGGCAAAGAGACTAGACCTAGCCCTTGAGGAAGAGTGAACCAGTATAAATCTACACACATTTGTGAAATCTATCAAATTTTATATTAATTATTTCTCGACTTCGATTAATTGTTTTCTCTGCTACTGCTGGTTTGTGTTTTATGCAATTAGTTGATTCACCTGCTTAATTGATTGCATTTTGTTCTTATTTCCAATTTACTATTTTCAACAAATTGTATTCGCTGATCAATTTAATGAAATTTTGGAACTTTGACTTCTTTAAGAAATTTCAATTTATTGAGTTTCGGTTTTAATTAATTGTTTTCTGTTTCAATTAATTGTTTTCTATTTTTTTTTTTAAGAATCTTGAAAAATCACATTCCCTGTTTGGGTTATTTCACTGTTTGGAATAGTTTCTTGACATGGGTTGAGTTGTTGTTCAAATAATTGTTTCTTGAATTCAATTAATTGGATTTGTCTTGTTTTGTATTGTCAGTGTTCTTCAATTAACTATTTATGTTATTCAACTAATTGTTCTGGGTTGTGCCGCATTGTGTTCTAGATTCAATTGATTACTTCTATGTATCAATAAACTTTTTCTTGCTATTTGTTGTTCTGTGCGCTATTTCCAATTGATTATTTTTTACTTTCAATTGATTTTTTGTTGTACACTTCAAACTCAAACTTTTGATTGTTTTAATAAAGAGTTTTCATTCTACACTAAATTACTTTCCATCTTTTGCGAAAATCCTTAAAAGTTCAATTCACCCCTCCCCTCTTGAACTCAGCCAAAACTACTTTTCAATTGGTATCAAGAGCAAGAGCTTCTATTTTGTTGAGGGAGCTTCTATACACAGACCACCAATGTTTAGTGGTGTGAACTACCAATTTTGGAAAGTAAGAATGAAAAACTTTGTTGAATCAATTGATCATGGGATTTGGAATGCTATTGTGAATTGTCCATATGTTCTTATGACTGTTGTGAATGGTGTCCATGTTGAGAAATCTTATGATGAGTTGAGTGATGCTGAAAATAAGAAAATGCAATATGACCGTGTCGCGAAAAATATAATAATCTCTGCTTTGAACCTTGATGAGTTTTTCAGGGTATCACAATGCAATTCTATTAAATAAATGTGGGACATACTTGAAGTCACACATGAGGGAACCAATGATGTAAAAAGAGCCAGAAAGGATGCACTGATCCAGGAGTATGAATTGCTTAAGATGCAGCAAGGAGAGACCATTGTTGATGTACAAAATGGGTTCACTCACATTGTCAACCACTTGATTGGATTGAGAAAACAATTTGACAAAGAGGAACTAAACATCAAGATCCTAAGGTGCCTGGACAGAAGCTACCAGCCTAAAGTGACAGCTATATCAGAGACGAGAGATTTGACTACACTCACCACTACAGCACTCTTTGCCAAGCTGAGCGGGCATGAGCTGGAAATAACTAGGTTGAAGGAAATGGAGACTGTGGAGAAAAAGACCAGAAGCCCTCAAGACAAAGGCTATAGATGTAGAATCCAGTGAGGCGAGCTCTGATGAATGCGGTGATACTGAGAATCTGAACTTGCTAACAAGGAGATTCCAAAAATTCATCAAGATGAAAGGCACAGTGAAAAACCAACAAGGCAAGAGGAATAATAAGAAATCTTATATTGGTCCAAGCCATGTGAAGAAAGAAAAAGCACAGGAGAAGAGGAGCAGTAGACCTAGGAAGAGCATAAGAGCATACATAGCATGGGAAAATAATAATACCTCTTCTAGCAGCTCTTCACATGAGGAAGTTGAAGCAAACATGTGTCTTATGATTGGACAGAAATCTAAGGTCAGTTTGACATCGAAGAAGTAGCTTCGATATCTAAACAATGGATGCTCCAAACATGTGATTGGTGATGCTTCTAAGCTAAGGAATGTAAAATGGGCACCATATGACTTTGTCACTTATGGAGACAACAACCGAGGAAAAATACTTAGTGTTAGTGACATTGGAGAACATGATGATGATGTAAACATAAAGGATGTTCTTTTAGTGGATGGATTAAAGTATAGCCTACTCAGTATAAGTCAAATGTGTGACAGAGGCTACAAGGTTACATTTGAGCCAGACTTGTGCCTAATTGCATATTCAAAAACAAGTGAGACTATACTTGCAAGAAAGTGTTAAGACAGATACAGATGATGAAGATCCAACTGGACAAAGAATTGGTACAGAAAGAATAAACCAAAGAAAGTTACTCAGTTGCAGGAAAAATCAACTGATTGAATCAAGAAATCAATCGATTGACTCTGGAGTTGGTGTAGAGAAAAATCAATTAACTATTTTCAGAAACCAACTGCTGATTTTTCCGTTTTTCAAAAAAAATCAATCGATTGAATTGAAAAATCAATAGATTGATTTTTAACTGCAGTAGCTATTTTAAAATAGAGTGCCTATATAAACTGTAGGGGTGCATTTTTCAACACACAAGACTGATTACCTGCTAACCCATTAGTGAGAAAAGCGTGCTAATAGCTTGAGACATTGTTTTACATCAAGAAAAACTCAAGAACTTGAATCTTGTAGCTACTCTTGTGGAATTTTTGTGCATCCTTGGTTCTGCTTCAAAGCTAAGTCTTCTACACTGGTCTTATATCAGTTTATATTGTGTTTTCTATGCAAAAGCAATCCCATTTACATTACCCTTGTATTTTTGAGTGGTTTTGGTTATAAGTTGCATAGGTTTTGCGTTTTGTGATTTTGTGGTTGTGTTTCAAATTACATAGGGTCTGTAATTTGTAACTGTGCAGTAGGGTTCTGCACTGTTCTACAACATCTATGGGGTGCAATGGTTGTCTATTGTAGTGTGTAGTAGTTTCTTGCTTGGTGCAAGTGTAATTGTAATGAATTGGATTATCTTGATGATATTTTAGTGAAATTCTTTGCTTGTTGGCAAAGAGACTAGATGTAGCCCTTGAGGAACATTGAACCAGTATAAATCTTGGTGTTCTTGATCTCTTTTTGCCCTCATATTGATTCGCGCATTGTTTCTGCAGAGTTTTGTGAAATCTGTCAAAATTTCAATTAATTGTTTCTCAGCTCCAATTAATTATTTTCTCTACTGTTGTTGTTTTGTGTTTTGTGCAATTGGTTGATTTTCCTGACAACACTGCACCCAACAGCACATAATACCCTTGCTCCCAGCAAGTCAATAAACTACACCTAGCCACACACAATACCCTTGCTCCCAGCAAGACAACACTGCGCCCCGCAGCACACAACCTACTGCACCCCACCACAGTTGTGAAACCAATGTAGAAAACTATTGCACCAACCCACTAACACACCCTATGCTAAATGGGTCACAAAACCACAATTACAAATCACAAGCCCTTCGTGATTTGCAACCAAACAACTCTCAATACAGGAGATTACAATTCAATATCAATAACAACAGTACTTTTACGCACAATGGATTACAAATGGATGAAGAACAGTGTAGAAGACTTTGCTTTGGTGCAAAACCAGTTTGCACGAAACCCACTCAAAGAATAGCTCCAAGATTCAAGTTCTTGAGATCGTTGTAGTTATAAAACTGTGTGAAAAGTGTTCTCAAGTGAATGGCATTTTTTCTCTCTTAGAAAATCACAAGTGATTGCTCAAAATGTTATATATTATGTTTTTTGTAAGTTTCAAATCGTGCGCCAACCTTCTATAGAAAACTGTTTTATAACAGACAAAATATTCAATCGGTTGTTTTAATCATTCAATGGATTGATTTTCTCTAGTAAGTTTAATTTTGAAAAATAGTTTACTAATTTTAATCTCAAAATGTTTTTTCAAAATCGTTTAGCCATTTTTAGTCCTTTTCAATCATTATGAATCTTTTGAGCTCTCCTCAAGTGAAGGAATCATGCAACATGGTTTTGAACCAAAACCACACTCAATCTAAGTCCTAGACCAAAACTCCATCCAAACTCCATGATAGCTTGAAGTAATCCACTTGCAAGCTTTGATCCATTTAGACTTCATCATATTGTTGGCTTCATCAAATCACTTTGCAACCTCGGTGCTAACAGAGTTATCCTTACAGTTGTAGCTTGGAATATTTTATGAGTGACTCTTCCTCTTATACAAAAACAATTCACAATAACAGTCATTCAAAATTAGAGTGGAGACCAGTAGGTTACATAAGTATATATTTTTATTTACATTTCATCTTACTCAATTTCAATTTCAATATCATTATTCAAGTAAAAAAGAAAAAACAAATGCAACAGTCGTCACTCTGACAACCCTTCGCATCATTATTTATATTCTTCTTCTTTTATTTACATACCATGATTTATTTTCTTACCCACTAGCTTTACTTACTCTTTTTTTTTTGAAAAAAAACATATAATAAAAATTGCACTTATGCATTTTACCTAATATTTCTATTAAATGTTTTGAAATTTTTTTCTCTCCCTAATATTTCTATTAATATTTTGTTCTTTTTAAGCAAGTTTTGACATTTCATAAGTAATGTTAGATATCAAGATGGTTACACGCGTCATAGAATATTTAATACGAAACTTTAAAAATAATTATTATTTAGGTATTTTGTAAGATTTTCTTATACGTAATATCATATTAAAAAAATAAAAAATATAAATATAATTTCTTTTTCGAAAATAAATAATTTACATTATATCCACTAACAGTATGACTTGTCAAAGATATCATGAATAGTCACTCACACTATCTTGTACTCAAAAAACTATAAAAATATAAAAATATCAAATTTTTCAAATATTAAATTTTCGAAAATTAAAAAAAATATCAAAACACCAACAAACAATTTTCTATCCAAAACCACGTAAATCATTATTTTCCATCATTTATGGAAACACGTAGAAGCAAGGTTCATCCTTGTCAGGCCCAAAATAAAACAAAAATATTTTCCTTGTTTTTACTTGCATTTTTGTTTCTTTTTCGGAAAAATAAGCATTATAAAAAACCACTCTCATTTTTCTCACTTGATTAAAGGTATCATCTTATGACGAATGTTGTAGGGTGATAATACCTTCCCTGCACGTTACTGACTCCCGGACCCTTGTTTGATTTCGCAGACCATTTCTTTATCTTTTAATTTTTCATAGTTTTTCATAATAAACTAGCGACTCCTCTGATTGATTTGTTTTTTGAGAAAGCACTACCTTTCTATTTGTTTCGTCTTCTCTGTTGTGATCCCAATTGCGACAATATGTGGTGTATATAGAAAAGAATTTAATTTGATCTTATATTATGATTATGGAGTTTTCATTGTACATATATTTCTTGATTGGATGATAAAATTATGTGTTTTTGGTTGTATGCATAAAAAAAATTAATGTTTCTACTGTAAGTTGATTGAATATTTTATGCATATGCAGTTAATGTTATAATAAAATTGTTAGCTTTTTTCTACAAAAGAGAAAGATTAAGAAAATATGAATTATTTGAATTGAAATCACTACAAAAAATGTATGTGGTGACAATTATTTTTGTATTCAATGTCATTTATAAACACCACTATATACACGTCTAGCGATTTTGCATACCACCGTAGATCTAGACGCTACAAAATATAATATGGCATTCTTGTGTGAACCATTATAGCATCCACCATTTAACAACTTGTATAAAACGATTTTCTTATCATTTAAATAATGTTAGTTAAAATTGTCAAAATTGTTTTAATTGATAAATCGATTTTAACACAAAAAATGGTGCATGCAAATGTCATGATTGAAGTTATAATATGACATTTGTAATGACTATTATTATAATAAATTGTAAACTATAATATGTTATTTGGAACTATTGTTGTTAGATTATTAAATAAATTAAATATATCCACTAGTTTATAATCTCATAATATAATTAAACCTACTTTCTAATTACTAATAAGATAATTAAAAAATACACAAACTTGTAATAACAAAATATTTGTCACAAACTGATAATAACAAATATTGCTTTTTCAATACTAAGGTTCACATTGTTCAAAACTATATTATATTGTATCTGATAACTTAAAATTTCAAGATACTAATACAAGACAACTATTAAAAATTATTCAGACAGTATTACAAATGAGCTACTACAAGACTAGATAAAAAAAAATAACTACATTAATCGATGTTATGTGCTCTGCTTGATCTTATGATCTGATTTGGTGATGAAGCACCACTTCCAATATTTTGGTGCCTGAAATAAATAAAAGAAAAAGTTGTAAGTTATTCATGTTTATAAAATAAATGAAGATAACAATATTAAAATTGTAGCAAAACAATCCTCAAATACTAATACCTCTTCCCCAACCCCGTCTACAGAACAAAAACACAAAATATAAGTTATTGGGTGAAAGAAAATGAATGATTGTATCACATCGCTAAAGAAATTCCAAAATTAAAGTTAAAACAGATTGAACATATAAATTCACCTCAATAGACTCAATGAAAGGCAATGTTGCTCTTTGTCCATAAGCACTAGCAATTTGGAGAGTCTAGTTCACATATCTTTATGTAAGAGATATGTATAAATGCCTCATGCAATAGCTAGTCATTCCAATAGCTTGAAAGTAACAATCAAACTTCAGTTACCATTCCTCAAAGCTTGTACTAGAAAAATCTGGAATAGATTAATCCTGATGAAGGGAGGAATCTGCAATCAATTTTCATGAAAGAGGTCAACAATAAGAAAAAATGAAAGATATGCAAGTTATTGTTCGTACCTTTTAGTTTGCTAGGTACTACATCAATTCTACATGCTACGGTTTTTTATCAAAATTGTAACAAATTTAAACTTAGTTTTTTTAGCATAATTTATGCAAGTTTGAAGTTGTTAAACTATTATGCACTAACTAATTAATGTTTTAGATTTGGATGTATTTTTTTTTATTAACTAATTAATGTTTTGGATTTGGATGTACTTTGTTTGTAGACAAAAAGTGTGGTGTAGAGGCTTTGATTTGGGTAAACTAAAGAGAACCAACAATTTAAGTACGGGACCATGCTGCGGAAGAAAGGACCAGGTTACTTTTCATTTTACTAATTAATTTATATTTAGTGGGTAAAGAGATATGTTAGAGAAATCTTGTACCATATAAACATACATTTGATAACTATATAAAGTCAATAACATTATGATTGATATAAAATAATTTATAATTAAACATTGAAGATTGAAGATTGTAATTAGTATTACCTAAATTCATTTTTGAATAAGAATTTAGTTAACTAAAATTCTATTTTCATGTTTTTCTTTTCATAACATGGATTGGTTTTATTCAAATCGTACTTGGATGTATGATAGATGTTATACTAGTAGAGGTGGTTTAAAAGAGAGTTTTATAAATGGGGTTGAAGAGTTTGCCATTAAAGCTTGTCAACAACAAAATTATTTGAATGAAAGCAAGCTTAGATGTCCATGCAATAAATGTCATTGTACAAAGATTTTTCCAATTAAAATGGTCAAGGTTCACCTCTTTAAGAACGGTTTCATGCCTAATTATTATGTTTGGATTCATCATGGTGAACAAATGCCACATGTTAATGACAATCATGTTAGTGTTCCAAGTAGTGGTGTACATGTGGATGAAAGTGAAAAATTTATAGCAATGCAAGACATGGTGTACGATGCTCTTGTGCAACATGAAACATTTGAACCATCCAATGTTAATAACCAAGAGGAGCCTCCCAATGAAGAAGCTCAAAGATTTTGTGATTTGTTGTTAGAAGCTAATAAGCCATTGTTTGAAAGGGCTATAGATTCTAAATTATCAATATGTGTCAAATTGTTAGCTTGCAAGTCTAATTGGAATGTTCTTGACCAATGTTTGGATTTTATTACAAAAATGTTGTTGGATGTTACACCTATAAAAGAGGATTTGCCAAAAAGTTATTATGATGCCAAGAGGCTAGTGTCAATGTTGGGGTTGAAAGCTACGAGGATAGATTGTTGTATAAAAGGTTGTATATTTTTTTATGATAATGAATATTGGAAAAATGATGGACACCTACTACAATGCAAATTTTGTCATAAAACATGATATCATGGCCCAAACGTTGGAACAAGTAAAAGAAAACCCATTCCAATGAAGACAATGTTTTATTTGCTTATAATTCGGGATTGCAAAGATTGTTTGCATCCATGCAAACTACAGGACAAATGACATGGCACTATGATAATAGAAGACCTTTGGGTGTGTTACGACACTCCTCTGACGGTCAAGCCTGGAAAAATTTTAATCAAGTACATCCTAATTTTGCTGTTGAGCCACGTAATATACGACTTGGTCTATGCTCTGATGGATGTAATCTATATATTCAAGCATCAGCAAAACCTTACTCTTGTTGGCCAGTAATTGTCACCCCGTATAATCTTCCTCCTGAAATGTGCATATCAAGACCTTATATGTTTTTGAGTTGTCTCATTCCTGGTCCACATAATCCAAAGGCTCGTATTGATGTTTATTTACAACCACTTATTTGGTGATCTTAAAAAGTTGTGGAGTGGTGTTCAAACATATAATGTTTCAAGGAAGCAAAATTTTATGATGCGGGCAAGTTTGATGTGGACAATTAACAATTTCCCTACATATGGCATGTTGTCAGGTTGGGGGACTCAAGGTAAATTGGCTTGCCCATATTGCATGGAGCACAAAAAGGCCTTTAGGCTAGAACATGGAAAAAATAATAGTTGGTTTGACTCACACCGCAGGTTCTTGCTTAACACTCATACATTCAAGAGGAATAAAAAGGCTTTCGTAAATGCCAAAGTTGAAATGGGTGGACCACCATCTATGTTGACATCTGAAGAGGTTTATCATACAGTTAAGAATATACCAAGATGAGCCTCACATGTCCAAATTACCAGGTTATGGAGAGTGGCACAATTGGACAAAAAGAAGTATCTTTTGGGATCTTCCATATTGGAAAGATAATTAAGACACAATCATGATGTTATGCATATAGAGAAGAATTTCTTTGACAATATATTCAACACCGTCATGGATGTCAAAGGTAAGACAAAGGACAGTGATAAGGCAAGAAAATACCTATCATTGTATTGTTGAAGACCTGATTTGGAGTTGAAGTTGCAATCTAATGGGAAGATTTTAAAACTAAAAGCAAAATACACTTTAACTGATGAGCAATCAAAGTTAGTTTATCACTAGATAAAAGAACTTCGTATGCCTGATGGTTATTCTTCAAATTTGGCAAGATGTGTAGATGTAGACAAGGGGAGGATACATGGGATGAAAAGTCATGATTGCCATATATTCATGGAG
>Ga0099825_1005753_pt1 | contig 15799 bp, 13 predicted proteins | sample SiratroredBW_FD_76838 | JGI IMG/M metagenome (GOLD analysis project Ga0099825, IMG submission 76838) | Root nodule microbial communities of legume samples collected from California, USA - Siratro red BW | ecosystem: Host-associated > Plants > Roots > Nodule | place: USA: California | collected...
AAAAAAAAAAAAAAAAAAAAAAAAAAAAAAAAAAAAAAAAAAAAAAAAAGAGGAAAAAAAAAAAAAAAAAAAAAAAAAAAAGAAAAAAGGTTGATTAACATTACATTGAAAAGTTAAAATGATACTTATAAATTAAGAATTTCCTCTCATGCTTCTTTTCAGCCAAGCATATTTGTTTTGTCTTGCACAATCCATTCCTAGTAATCTCACCATATTTTCCAAATAATTATTCGTGAAACTGTTAGTATTTATTATCTGCATAGGAATCAAGCCTTTTCCAGAGGATCTTCAATTTCTCTTTGTATATTGAACATATACATGGGTTGTTCCTCTTTCCTACAAACATAATTAGAGCATATTACGATAACATTTACGAGAATAATAATTTCAAGAAATAAAATAAATATTACAAGAAAAGGTTTTAGTTAATATAAACTACTTGGCTGTGATATAATTTAAAAGAAGAGAACTGAAAAACGTAACATATACCACATTGAACGCTACAAGAAAAAAAAGTAGAAACTAACCTGTTAAGAAAGAACCTTCAGCCCTCTTTATCACACGTTCATCCCCTCAGTCAGGAACTTTTGTCCTAATCTACAAAATATATGACAAAATGAGTAGTATTGTCTTTTTCTTTTTTCAGGAATACATTAATGGAATGTAACAAAGTAGGGAGCTAAGTACCCTTGACCAGTACATTCCTAAAAAAAATAGTCAATAAATGCATCTTCAAAGGTCTTTTTATATTTTTTTATTATGACCTCCGTCCATGAAATGTAACTCTTTTATAAATACAACACCATCTCAATGTTTTGCTAATAGAAGCAGACAAAGCAATTTAAGGAAACAATATTCGAGATCCTACATTAAAGATGATACATTTCAATAATTAATAATTTATATGTGGATGTAAATTTCATTTTACAAGCTAATTTTGTAAAATTAAGTTAGGTTTAAAGTCCATCTCTTGATATGATATCAGAGCCTATCTTAACAAGGTTGTTGGACCTATTGGACTATCCATTATTGGACCGTTATCGGACTACCCTATAGTCCCACACACGAGTTGAAGAGTCTCGGCGTAGGCGGGTGTATTGGAGAATCCACATCAACTAAAAAAAAGATCTTTCAATAATTTATAAGTGGATGCAATTATCTCACCTTATAAGCCGGTTTTGTAAGGTTGAGTTAGGCTTAAAATCCAGTTCTAATATAGTATTAGAGTCATTCCTTACAAGGTTGTCGGACCACTCGCTATCAGACCATTATCGGACCACTCATATTAATTTTTGAGGCCTTTCAATAATTTATAAGTTGGTGTAAACCTCACCTTACAAGCCAGTTTTATAAGATTGAGTTAGACCTAAAGTTGACTTCTTGATAAACAAGCTAATAATCTACTAATTGCAAGTCAATAATTCACTTTCATTTTCAAGAAAGGTATGACAAGGTGTCTTCATATTCTAAACAACCAATCTCTAGTTCTATTCATTTCCACAAAGACCACCAAGCCAACCCAGGAAAATTTGAGTAACAAATAAGATGAAATTGAAAGAAAAATAATTAAAATAGTTTCTCACTTAAAAATGATACACAACAAAAATAAATAAATTTTTTTCATAGTTTTATACAAAGCAGAAATGCTAGTATCTGCAAAAAAAAAAAAGAAAAAAGGCATGCAATGGATCTTCTAGCCTAGATAGCAGGAAAAAGCTAGAAAAAGAAAGGACTCATGATATAAAAAGGAAACAACAAATCGAAGGCATTGTGATCATTTTCATTAGTTATTGAAAAGGAGGTCCAAAACTAGACAACATTCTTAAGACTAACACTTCAAGTTTGATCCATACGGCACAATCTACACAACAATACATAAAAAAAATTCAAAAACTCCAAAGACAATATGTACAGTTAGTTAGAATAGTGAGTGTAGATAATATTCTATAAAACACATCGTACTCTTTTTTCTTCTTCTTCTTGGTCTTCTTCTTATTTTTCTTCTTGTTCTAGTTGTTTTTGTTCTTCTTCTCTCCCTCTCTCTTCAGAACCATCCTTATGAGCTCCAACTGTATATATCACCCTGCTTCAACGCCTTCTTCACGATTCTCGAGGTCCTTCCTGTTCTAGATTTGACATTGTCCACAAGATTAGGCTTTTCTTTGTTTATCTTGCGCTTCGAGTGAAGCTTTGAGGACTTCGGAACCTTCTCCTTATACTGCCGATGGCGACTTTGGAGGTATTGGATGTTTCGTAGGGAGTGCAGAAGAAGAGAAAAAATGATTTTTCTGTTTTTCAGACCCAAAGAGAGAATGTTTGTTGTTATTTATTAGGAACAAAAATGTTACTAAACGTTATAAAGATTATAACTAAGTAGTGAAAGAAAGATCCAATACATAATGATAATAGTATAAAGAGTGGTCATAGAGTTCTAATTTGAGTAACTAAAAATGATATAGTTTGGTACTTCCTTAACTTGATTTTAGGATCAACATCCTCATTCTTGAAGAAAACATATTTTCCTTCTTGTTGTCTTCATCTTTGCGCAAGTTTTTTTTTTTTCTGGCATTTTGATATAGTTGTTGAGAACTCTATGGATGTCATTTATATATATAGATGCAAAATGAAATATATGGGATGAATATCTCAAATGGAACATGAATTCAATATTCTAGAAAATTCTGTTTAAATTTATTTATTTTTATAATTATGAATATCCCTTATATGTATTTATTATTAAACATCATTTATTATATTTAATAATATTACTTATTAATGGTTGGTTTTTTAAGTAGAAATTATTCTATTTTATCTTTTAATTTTCCAATTTCAAAATAATATTATTTTTTATAATTTTAATTTAATTTATATGAGAAAGAAAAAATGTATTAACTACATTCAATTAAGAAAACTAAAATAGGGATGATAAACAATTAACTCAAATTTCGTTAAAAATAGAAAATTTAGTGAAAAAAATATAAACTACTTTTACAAAGAAATAAGCAGTTAATATTATACACACTTTATTACTATAGAAATCATATAAACATTAAACAATATATTTATTGTATTTATTAACTATAACATGTAGCAATTAATATTTTTTTGTTTACAATTCACACATTTATTATTTATTTAACATCATAAAAATAATAACATTAATCACTACATTAATTAAATATAATACATAAATTTTACATATATCAAACAATATATTTAATTAATATTGAATACTAAGTTTATTCTCATTAATATATCTCACTAATAGATACACATAATCATCATAACGTAAATAAACATATATCTAATATTTACTCTCTTCTTTTTTATAAAACTTATGTTATGCATAGAGCTAAAATTTATTCAAAAAAGGAAAAAAAAAAAGACCATGGGGCTAAACTAAAACCATGAAAAAAAAGAAACAAAGTAAATATTTAAATCATCTCATGAGAGAAGTATGAAAAAGTAAAAGAGTTATATTTCTTAAATCCAAAATCAAAACAACAAAAGAAAGAAAACAAAGACTATGAGACTACTTAAGGAAGGGTGAAGAAGCACCCAAAGAACCCAACAACAAAAAACTCCACAGTCATTTCTTTTTTATATTGCCCACTCTAACTTAGTTTTTAATAGCCTTGGAAGCATATATACTTCCTCGGTCTCCCAGGTTCTAAAAATCTGAACACCCTCATCCAACTTGAAAAGAATTATATGCCGAGTTCAAGAGGGGGGTGAATTGAATGTTCAAAAAACTTTTCGCAAGCTTTGGAAAGAATTAATAAGAATGATTTTTTTTTTATTAAAACAATCAACTACATGAATTTTGAATGCCTAACACAGAAACAATCAAGTGAAATGTGAAATCAACCAATTCAACCACGAATGAAGATACAATAATACGTCACAAAAATACGCACATACCAAGATAGGGAAAAGAGAGAGCAAGAACACCAAAATTTATACTGGTTCACTCTTCCTCAAAAGCTACATCCAGTCTCTTTGTCCACAAGCAAAGAAATTCTCTAAAGAATACACAGTTCAATCAAGAACAATACAATACACTTACTCCTCGCAAGAACCCACTGCACCTTGTAGAAAAACACCTTTGAAACCTACAGAGATTATAAAATTAGTGCATAACCCTACTGTACCACTACAAATGTAAATCCTATATATTTTTTAGTTTACGCAAACATAAATACAAGAGAAAATGAAAAATGAAATCAATACTCTACAATACAGTTTAATCACATAAAAAACTAGTTCAACAAAATTTATCTCAGATGAACCGAAACTAGAGTAACACGATTTTCACCAATGGAGAGCTTCAATAACAACTATCTTAATATGTCTTGATTATAAAAACTTGAATTTTGAAGGCTCACTGACTAATGACAAAATACTCTTTTTTGCACGTAAAAGCTCTCTCAAAAAAATCATAATGTAATCGTTCTCTTCTTTTCAAAAGTCGTGTGACACTATTTTATAAGCAAAACAGTTGTAAAATAGAATAAGTTGATTTAATTCAATCAATTAAAACCACAATCAATCGATTAATATTTAGCAAAACATATTTTTTACCTAAGTTAATTTTTGAAAACTATGAGTATATCACTTCGTACGAGAGAATTTCAAAAAATGAGAAATAATTTTGTTAAAACCAATTTTTGTAGGTTTGAAGCTTGTTCCTTTGGTTAAGACAATACATACTCATGGTTAAAGGAACAAACTCATGTAAAATGCCTCAGATCCAATGAAAGAAAGCCACGTGAGCAAAGTTGTATATGTTAGTGACCATTTCTTCATGACTACATGACCAAAGGTCGTATTTCTAAGTGGTCGTATCTAACTGTATGACTAAGCACTGTATCTATGAGTGGCCACATTGTCGTGACCGTGTCTTGGTATGGTCGCGTCTATATGTGTCGCATCGTCGCATAGTCGTGTCTTAGTATGGCCGCATCTCCATGTGGTCGCATCTACATGGGGCCACATGATCGTATGGCCGAAAACTAAGACGTATAGTCGCATCTGATGCATCTCCGAAAGCCAAAACTGTATCACTAAAATTGTATGGTCACATTGATCGCTTAGACAACATTGACTGTATTGAGCTCTCAAGCCGCATTGGCCGCATTGATCACTTAGGTCGTATTGGATGCATGACTGTATCTTATACATGAGCTGCATTAGATGAGTGAGTTGTATTGAATGCATGGTTGTATTTGATAGTTGAGCCGCATTAATTAGATGAGTCAGTTGTATTGAATTCATGGTCGTATCTGATTGTTGAGCCGCATTGGATGAGTGAGGCGCACTGAATGATGTCAACACCCAATTTCGTCTGAGCAAATAAAATTAAAAAAAAAAATATATAAATAAAAAACTAAAAAATAATAATAATAAAATAAAGGAGAAAATGATAAAAATACTTTTTTTTTTAATGTTGAGAATTTAAGTTTAAATTTTACAATCTTCTATTTTTTTAAATAATAAAATATGGTTTAAGTTCTCACCTTTTCTTTATTTTTAGTAAAATACTTATTTGCTTTCTAGAAAATAATAATAATAATAATAATAATAATAAAAAATAGTTTTCTTTTATTTTTGTTTAAAAAATGATAAAATATATTTGTTTAAAAATAAAATAAAAATAATAATAATAATATTGTGCAGGTTATTTGATTTATTATTATTATTAGTATTATAATATTATTATTGTTAATATTATTTTTATTATTATTATTATTATTATTTTTGACCGAATCTGTGACTGATTTCTGTGATCGAATCTGTGACCGATTCTGTGACTGATTCTATGACCGAATCTGTGACCGATTCTGTGACCGATTCTGTGACCGAATCTTTGACCGATTCTGTGACCGATTTTGTGACTGAATCTGTGATCGATTTTGTGACTGTTTTTTTGGTCACTATTTGACAATTTTCTAGTAGTGTCTGAATACATATTCCTTGTAAGACTCAGGAATTTGTTCAGCTTTTGATATTTCAACAGTCTCTTGATGCTATTCAGGTTTTCTTCTTCATAAGAAAAAATATTGAGATAGTTTGTCTTACAAGCAATACAATTTATTCACAAAAAACCTAGGTTCCTTCCACATAAACCCTAGCTAATCATTATTTAGGTCATCCACTAACAAAGCACAGTAAAAATACAATCCTTTCAACATTGGCTAGAGAACATTTACCAAATTCAAAACTACCACTGCTATCATACTCTTTACCAACATAATAAGGGAAAGATAAGGCAATCAATCATCAAAATCTTCAAAGTACTTACCTTTATCACGTTTACAGAGACGCACAATAGAGACTGAAGGGTGAAATGAGTTCTCTAGTGCTGAATGATGATTGTGTACAGGGTGCAAGTGAGAGTGGAAGCCTAGAGTTTTAAGCTAAGGTGTGCGAGTGTGAAGTAGTGTGGTTTTAAAATGAGCTCCTCTATTTAAATGAAGGACTTAAAGCATGGCCAAAACAAGTGAAAGTGCAACCTAAATTGACATTCTAGCCCAAGAAAAATCCTGACTTTTACATTCCTAAAAATTGAATAGGTGAAACGCCAATTTTCTAAAAAGTGAACATTCAACATACAAAAGATCAACCCCCCACATTTTGACTATAACTCAACTAACATCTAGTTCTTAAACACCAAATCAATTTGAACCAAGAGAAAAAAAATCTAAAGCAAAATAAAATAAAAGTTGCAAACACAAGGTTGCCTCCCATCAAGCGCTCATTTAACGTCATATAGGTTGACACCTGTTGATCATGCTTCCTTCAAATAGACCACTGTGGTGAGTTTTTCAATCCCACCACCTTGATAGTGCTTAAGCCTTTGACTGTTAACCCACCAACTTCTGTGTGAAACAAGATCTTCGACTTCAATTACTCCATATGACTTGACTTTTTTAATTAAAAAGGGTCATGACCACTTAGCTTTCAGCTTTCCATGGAATAACCTTAATCTAGAATTGAACAACAAAATAGCTCGGCTAGAGTGAAACTCTTTATTGATGATATTCTTATCATGGTACCGCTTGGCTCGTTCCTTGTAAATTTTTGAAGAACTATACGCATTGAGCCTCAGTTCCTCCAATCCGTGCACTAGTATGTGTCTTTTCTCTCTTGCAGCTTTAGAGTCAAAGTTTAACAATTTCAAATCCCAATAGGCCTTATGCTCCATTGCTACAAGAAGATGGCATGCTTTGTCATAGACCAATTGAAAAGGTGACAAGCCTATAGGCATCTTGAATGCAGTTTTGTACACCCATAAAACTTCATTGGGTTTAGTATACCAGTCCTTTTGGGAAGCATTTACAGATTTTTCCAAAATCCTCTTGATCTCTCTATTAGAAACTTTTGTTCACGCATTCGTTTGAGGATGGTAGATTGTAGCAACTCTATGTCTCACACCATAGTGTTCTAAAATCTTTTGAAGTTGAGAGTTGCATAAATGAGAACCTTTGTCACTTATCAGAATCCTTGGTGTGTCAAACATGCAGAAGATATTTTGTTTCAGAAATTTGATCGTTGTCTTAGCATCAGCATGTTCGGCTGGTATTGCCTTCACCATCGGGATACATATTCTACTGCTAGCAAGATGTACTCATGTGATAATGAGGATGTAATGGACCTACGAAATCAATTTCCCAATAGTCAAAGACCTCCACCTCTTAAATTTTATGCAATGGCATTTCATGTCTTTTGGAGATGTTACCTGTTTTCTAACAATGATCACATTTCTATGCATACTCATGGGAGTCCTTGAACAGTGTAGCCTAGAAAAAACCAAATTGTAAAATTTTCAGTACCGTCCTTTCACCATTGTAATGGCCTACATAGGGTGAGTCGTGACAGTGCCATAATATGTTGTTAGCCTATGTTTTTGTAACACATCTCCTCAACAGGTTGTCAACACTGATATTGAATAAATGAGGATCATCCCAGATGTAATGACTTGCATCCTTTAAGAACTTCCTTTTTTGATACCAATCCATGTCTTCAGGAATGGATCTAGCAACCTTGAAGTTTGTCATATCTACAAACCATAACCTCTCTTGAATAACTAGAGTCTTCTCATCTGGAAATTCAGCTGGTAACTCTACTTCTAGATTAGTTACCTCTTCATTGGCCAATCTCGACAAATGATCTGTAAAGTTATTCTCACAACCCTTCTTGTCCTTGATTTCCATGTCAAACTCGTATAGCAACAAAATCCATCTTATCAGCCTAGGGGCTTGGAATTTGATTTGGTCAAAAGATATTTAATTGCAGCACGACCTGTGAAAACAACTATTTTGGAACCAATCAAGTAAGATCTGAATTTTTCGAGTGCATAAACTATAGCAAGCAATTCTTTTTATGTAGTGGTGTAATTACTTTGAGCTTCATTCAAAATCTTGCTTGCATAGTGTATTATTCAAAAAGGTTAATATTTTCTCTGCCCCAAAACTGCCTCTACTGCATAATGAGTAAGAACCTTCACCAATGGTTCTGCTGTGGGCAACAGTTTCTTCTTATCAGCACAAATTTTTCCCAAAACATCCATTCTATAACGTTCCTTTACTTCAGTTGTGTGTTTCATGGATTCAAGCACATTAAAGCTTACTTCCTCATCTTATACACATAGTTTCAATTTTCCTTTATCAACGTTGATCATCACCTTTGCAGTTTTCATGAACGGTCGCACCAATATTAGTGGTACTTCGACATCTTCTTCCATTTCCATTACCACAAAATTTACTATAGAAAGAAATTTATCCACTTTCACCAATAAGTCTTCCAATATTCCATATGGATGTTTGATTGAACAATCAGCTAGCTAGAGAGTCATTCTTGTAGGTCTGACTTCTACATCACCAATCTTCTTCAGCATGGATAAAGGTATTAAATTGATGCTGGCACCAAGATCCAGCAATGCCTTCCCAACCATGAGGTTTTCTATTGTCATTGGAAGAGTAAAACTCCCTGGATCTCTGGACTTATATGGTAACAATTTTTGAATTATGGAACTGCATCGAACCTCCAACTCAATGGTTTCATGTTCAGGAAATTTTCTATTTTTTGTCATTAACTCTTTCATAAACTTAGCATAAACAAACATCTATTCAAGGGCTTCACTGAAAGGGATATTAATTTTTAGTATTTTGAGGATGTCCATGAATCGAATGAACTGTCTTTCTACATCCTTTCTTGATGGTGCATGTGGATAAGGCACGTTCCTTATAGGAGGACCTCGTGGAACTTTTTCACTTGTTTTCCTTTTCTTTTCTATTTCTTGGTACTTCTAAGTTGTTATTTGCTTTTCGCTTTCTTTCTCTGACATTCAATTTGTCACTCTTCTTCTTTTCTTTTATCTTCCATCATCACTTCCTCACTGCCTAGATTTTCACCAATACCTCTTTCAACGGTTACTCCAGTTCCAGTAGTGATAAATTTACAGTGCTCCTTAGGGTTGGTTTGAGTGTTTGCTGAAAATTAACCTCATTGATTTGCCATTGTTTAGCTAACTATCCCACTTGAGTCTCCAAATTTTGAATTAAAGATTCAATGTTCTTTTAATTGGATAATGAGGCTTACATGAATTTTTCCAGTGTATCTTCCTATTTGGCAGCATGGTTGTTCTCTACTGAATTGTAGGATAACTCGATTGTTGCTGATAGGGAGCTTGTCTATTGGAGGGGCCTACTTCTTGTTTGGCATCCAAAACCTTGACTTTGAGTATGTCTCCACCCTTGAGTCATGTTATTCGGGTAATTGTTAGAGAAAACACCTTGTCTTTTCTTATTTCTCATATATTGAACTTCCTCTTCTTCTTAATGGTTTTGCTACGAACAATGTCTATTGGGATGATTGCCTTCACAAAAGTCACACTTCATAGCCTGATTTTGTCCTTGAGAAGATTGTACAACATGCAGCTGCTTGGGTAAATTTCACATTTGCTTCGTCAGTGCCTCAATTTGTTACGACAGGATCTTACTCTGTACTAGAACTGCGTCTGTAGTGTTAAGCTCAGGAAATCCCTTCTTTGGTTGGATGGTTTGTTTATCATGCCGAGCTTGATAACCATTTGAAGCTAGAGCCTCAATAATTCTTGTAGCTAGCTCTGCATCTACTGCCATCATTGTTCCTCCTACTGCTGCATCCAATATCATTTTTGTATCTGGCTTCAACCCATTGTGTAAAATGTTGACTTGAGAAATATCTTCAAACCCATGATTTCGATACCTTCTCAGCATCACTTTGAATCTTTCCCATGCTTCACAAAATGCTTCATCTGGTCCTTGTCTGAAGGTGGAAATATCATACTTGGCCTTGATATACATCGAAAGTGGGAAGAATCTGCTAAGGAATTTTTCCTTCACAATGCTCCAATTGGTTAAGCTTTGATTTGGATGTGATTTGAACCATTACTTTGCTTTTCCTACTAAGGAAAATGGAAATAGTCATAGATAAACTCACTCAATTTCATCTTCCTCAAATCGCATGGTTCCTCTCAACTCATAAAATGTAGGTTGGTGAGTGTATGGATTCTCATGATCCATCCTTGTAAATTGGTGACTACTGATTAAACTTAGAAATGTTGGTTTTATTTCCACAGATATGGTTGTAGATGGTATTGCTATGCTAGAGAAATGTGTAGGTCCCTATTGCATGGCATAGTCACCCAAAGTTCTTCTAGATGGATTGTTTCCTACGTCAACCATGTTGGTCTCTTCTTGACTTTCTTGAACACTTAAAGTGGGGTGGTTCTAATCTTCCCCTCGTTCTTGGCTCTGTTGCTCTCTTCTCCTTCTGCTATGATTTCTCCTTGCTGTCTTTTCTATCTCTATGTCGAACTCTAACTGATCTTAAGTAACCTGACCTCTCAATAGCATATATTACAGAGTGCTCAAATCACAGTTAGTAGAAAAAAATATGTATGGATTCACTTCTCAACAAAAGCAACTCAAAATAAAAAAAAGATATTCACAAATATCCACAGTGCTTAGTGGTTGTGCTTTCTAGAACTGAAACTACAACTATTCCACTACAACGGTGCCAAAAACTTCTCAAATCTTTTCAGCAAGTGTACCAAGTCAAAAGTAAAATAATGTATGAAGTAAGAGTGTCCAACCCACAAGGAACGATGTTAGTTTGTCGCTCCGACGAACACTGCTACCTTAATAGAATGGTTTTGGTAATTAGGTTTGTTGATAAAACAAAAATGACAAAATTTCAAATAATAGAGCACAATGCAATAAAACAGAGGGTGAAATCTTTAGGTTGATAGAAAATGCAGTAAAATAACTTGGGATTGAACTTCGTTTATCTTACTCGCTTGTATTTTTTTTGCTACAATATATTGATGGTACATAAGACTATCCATTGTTTCTACACAAATAAAAGTCATTCAAGTCGATTCTTCATGCATTGAAATTCATAAGTTAACCCACTAGATTTCGTTTTCCCGACTATCTAGCAGTTTAACCAACATTAAGAAAAATTGCTAACGAGTAGTGGGATCCATTCCTGTTATCACACATTAATGAGCACTCTTCTTTATGTCCAAACTTTGAAAATACTTGCCATTTAATTCCAAAATTCCAATTCAAGAATCAATTGCACAAGTAGAATCCGACATTAAGAATTCCAATTCCCTTTTATACCCCGACCTTGATTAGGTGGAAGTGGAGGCGGAGGTGGAGGCGGAGGTAGCGGTGGAGGTGGAGGTGGAGATAGAGGTGGAGCTGGAGGTGGGGGTGGAGGTTGAGGTGGAGGTGGAGGTTGAGGTGGAGCTGGAGGTGGATGTGGAGGTGGAGGTGGAGCTGGAGGTAGAGGTGGTGGTGGAGGTGGAGGTGGAGGTGGTGGTAGTGGAGGTGGAGGTGGTGGTAGTGGCGGTGGTGGCAGTGGAAGCGGTGGAGGAGAAGGCAGTGTCAATGGTTGCAGTGGAAGCGGAGGTGGTGGAAGCCAAAGACGAGGAGGCAGTGCTGGTGGTGGAAGTGGAAGCAGAGGTTGTGGAATCCAAGGAAGAGGAGGCAATACTGGTGGTGGCAGTGGAAGCGGAGGTTGTGGAAGCCATGGAGGTGGAGGTAGTGTCGGTGGTGGAAGCCGAAGAGGAGGATGCAGTGCTTTGATCACAGTGTGAGTGGCGAGTGGTGATCCTTGATTGTTACCTTTGGTACCTCCTTAGTTTGATCTCATCACTCTTATAAAAGTGTATGTTTGAATTTTCATTGTCTACATTTATGCCCTACTCCTAGCTATTTGCCCAAACTCTTAATATTCAGAGATAACTAGAAATCGTTGATGGAATATTGACTCCTTGGTTTTGAGAACTCTATGAAGATCTACTTTATATAGATGCAAAAGAAGGGATGAGTAGTTCAGCAAGAGGATTAACATTAATTAATTTCTTAATAGTTTTCCTTTGGAACTGATTATTTAAATAAATTTAAAATAAAAAATTAATTGCAGCATATATTTAACTATTAAATAATGTTATTTATGTAATATATTAACGTATGCATTAAATTATTTAAGTAATAGCATTAAAAATATCACACAAAATTCATAAATACAACAATATCTTAATGTAACATAAAATAAACATAATTTATGTATTTAATTATTTGCCCCACTTTTGTTCAAGTAAAAATAACAGTACAACTCAACTTTCTTAGTCAAATTTTTTCTCAAAATATCACTCATGCTAATTTTTTTTTAATTATTTTCTTTCCTTGTCTCTTTAGTAGGTTGTATATGAATTTTTATTATAAATATAAAATAAATATTAATTTGTATATTTAATTTATTGTGATTTTGTTTAAATGTTATATGTTGTATAAAAATAACAGAAAGTGATAACAATTGTATAGATTTGGGAGTTACACACATGAGATGACATGTGAATTATTGTTTTGTGTATTAAACATTGAAATTTATGTTATAAGACTGATCATTTTACTTCACTAATCATCTAAATTACATAAACTAAAATATTAAGTGTGAGAAACTAAAAGAGAAAGTTCTTACATATTATGGATTCTAATGAACTTATTGGGATATATTATTCTTAAGTTAGTTTATAAATCTAAATATTATTTATCATATTTATTAAATATCAGAAGTGGTGAAGAATGAGGTCAAAAATTAGTTTGAAAAGAGATTCCAAGAAGAATCGAAAAGGGGTTTGAACCTTGATGGGTTCCATTTTAGGAATATAACGGAAGCTTGTTGTGCTGTAAAATGTGGTGGTACGGGTCCGAATGATTTTAATTTTTATTTCATTAAGGGCAATTTGGACATCTTGGGTAAGGATTTCATTAAAGTTATAAATTGTTTTCATGAATCTGGTTACATTCTTAAGGGCTTTAATGCATTATTTGTCATTGTCATTCCGGAAAAAGATAACACAACCACTTTGAATGATTACAGTCCAATTTTATTTGAGTGGCAAGGACTTTCTGGACAGCATATTCATCGCTAATGAGACGGTAGATTTTCTTAGGAAGGAAAAGGGGAGGGGAGTAAGAGTCAAAGTTAAGTATGAAAAGACTTATGATTCAGTATAGTGAGACTCTTTAGTATACATGATGCCCAAACTTGGCTTTAATCATAAGTGGATTAATTGGATCAAAATGTGCCTGAACTTAGCCACTAGCTCGGTTCTGGTCAATTGACTTCTAACCAAGGAGTTTAAGACTAAAAGAGGTTTGAGACAAGTGGATCTGAATCGTGGAAGATTGATGTTCCCATTTAAATATCTAGTAGTGCGAATAGGAGAAAATCCTAGAAGAAATGAATTATGGCAACTCATAGTTGATAAGATTAAATCTAGGTTGTCTACTTAGAAGGGGAGGATCTGCTTGATTAAATCAGTGATTAGTACACTTCCATTGTTTGTTTTATTTGTCATTTTTCAAGCTACCTGTTTCAGTGTGTATGGCCATTAAACGAATACAGTCAAAATTTTCTATGGGGTTGGAGCTCGGAAGGTAAGAAAATCAATTGGATAGGTTGGAGTAAAGTCTATTTACTTGTAGAATCAGGAGGATTGGGAATCAAAGATGTAGGGAAATTTAATGATGATTTCCTAGCCAAATGGAAGGGGCATCTAGGTTTAGGTGTAAGAGGAATGTGGAGAGATATATTAGATTCTAGGTATGATGATTGGAGGGATATGTCAAGAAGTATAGCAGTTAGGAATAACTCCTATTATTGAAAAGACCTTTGTAGGGTCTGTGAAGTAGGAAATAATCCTAATTGGTTTGATGATAGGACTACATGGAAGATTAGGAACTGAAGTATAGTAAAATGTTGGGACGATAGATGGATGGGGAAAAGACTGCTAATGGACATATTTCCGAGATTGTATTCATTATCCATGAGTAAGGGGAGAATGGTAAGGAGAAAACCAATGTTTAGTGGGAGGAGGTACTAGGATAACAACTAGTTAATCTAATTTCTAGTGCCAAGTGAAAGAAAGGAGAAACTGATTGATGGGTATGAGAAAGGGGCAATCAAAATGAATATACAACTAAGTTGGGATATAAAGTGCTATTAGAAGATCCTTCCAGTCTACAATATCAGTGGTTGAAGGAAGTGTGGGCCCTTAAAGTGCCTAGGCCAGTAAAGGTGATTGTTTGGAGGGCAATGTTAAAGAGACTACCCACTAGAATAAGTCTACTAAGGAAAGGTGTTAGTATATAGAATAACCTTTGCCCTTTATGTGAAAAAGTGGAGGAAACTATCCAGCACCTTTTAATTGGATGTGAGGTTGTTCAAAGGGTATGGGATAATTGTAATAGATGGTTATAATTATCTTCTGTTAGACATAACGAGATTGTGAATCAGTATGAAAATTCCTATGTAATTGGTTTGAGCAAAAAAGTAAATATGATATGGAAAGGAATGTGGGGGACAATTGTGAGCAATGTTTGAAAACACAAAAACAGGATAGTCTTTCAAAACGGGGTGGTGGATGACATTGAAATCTTAGCAATGGCATAGATGAAAGCATGGTTATGGGCAAAGTATAGGAATAAAGGAATGAACAACTTGAATTCTGATTGGTATCTATTTCTCGTGGGCTGGTTGAAAATTATTAAATAAGCACAATATGGAGTGGTAGGTGAAAATATAACTTAGGGAAAGTGAAGTGGGTGTGAGAGGGTAGGATGCAATGTATTTGTTATGGTGTGGTGTTTGTGCAGGTTACAGGCCTTATCAATTGCAGTAGAGAATGCTTATGAAGTCTAAGGGACATTGAGAGTTAATAAGTATTGCTATCTTATAAAGCAACTTAACATATCACTTCAACAACAAAGCTCCACTTATTCAAGATCTTTGTTACCAATAAGCATACCGAGATGTTTTGAAGTAGCATCAGAGCTTAAAGATAATTCGTACAAAATTGGGATGGAGTTGGCCAGACTGCAAAGTTATGCAGCCATGCTAAATTGTGAAATAATGAAAATACCATTAAGCTGTGCAGCCATGATGAATTGCGAAATAATGAAAATACCATTTAGGTATTTTGAGGTGTCAAAATTGTCTAAGTGAAAAGTAAAGATGATTTTCTTGAGAGAGAGAGTTGTTTTAATTAACACATTAAAACTTACATTTTCATGTTCGTATATATATATATATATATATATATATATATATATATATATATATTATATAAAAAAATATAAATTTGGACAATTAAAATGTTACACACTATAAATTTTTTCTATTTATATACAATTCATAAATAACACCCACATAGTTTTTTTGTGTGTCTTTTTTTATTTTG
>Ga0099825_1005754_pt1 | contig 15797 bp, 11 predicted proteins | sample SiratroredBW_FD_76838 | JGI IMG/M metagenome (GOLD analysis project Ga0099825, IMG submission 76838) | Root nodule microbial communities of legume samples collected from California, USA - Siratro red BW | ecosystem: Host-associated > Plants > Roots > Nodule | place: USA: California | collected...
GGGGTGAAAACACTAAGTGGTTAGCTCAGTTCAAATAAGTGGTTCGCTGTGTGTAATTTTGGAACACACACATGTGTCTCAGGGGTGGAATGTCTAAGTGGTTAGCTCAGTTCACCTAAGTGGTTCGCTGTGTGTAGTTTTGGAACACACACATGTGCCTCAGGAGTGGAAGGTCTAAGTGGTTAGCTCAGTTCAAATAAGTGGTTCACTGTGTGTAGTTTTGAAACACACACGTGTTTGAGGGATGCAAACACTAAGTGGTTAGCTCAGTTCAAATAAGTGGTTCGCTGTTTGTAATTTTGGAACACACACATGTGTCTCAGGGGTGGAATGCCAAAAAGAACTGCATTTTCTCTTTCATTGTCACGCGGGACAGCACATGCCACGTCGGAGTGTCAAACGGAAGTAAGAGAAAATACAGTGTCAAAATATCATTTTCCTTTAAAATATTATCTGCTTTCATATTTTACTAAGTGAGGTACCTTCTCTTTGACACATTATAAATCGAGAAAACTTTTAGGATGTTATGTGTTTGACATAATTCATGTGAAAAAGGTATTTTATATTCTTAAGAATGAGATGTGTAATAGCTGTGTTTTCAGTCTGATAATGTGTTTTTTTTTCTTTCTTTCTTATATTTATTAGGTTTAGACTTTCTAAGAATATGAAAACAAATAAAAGTAAATAGTGTTAATTTGTTGAATTTTTTAAAAAAGATTCATAAGGTATTCTAGAAATTGAATCAATGTAGACATCATTTTTTATTAGCAATAAAAATATATAAATAAATGAAGCTGCTGGAATTCGTATACAAAATCTAAAGTATCTATACAGAGAAAAATAAAAATATCAACCATTCCATAGCCTTCTCCCTTATCCACAACATAAACCATAAAAATAATTTGATTATAAAATTTTAGCACTAAAAAAAAATAGAGATTATAGTGTGGGCCAAAAACTCTCGCAAAAACATAAAAATTGACGCTTATGTGTTGGTCAAGCGGCAGCTTCATAACGAACGCTAAAACTTTAGAAGCAACCTAAAATTTGCATCAGCCAAAAATTGGACACAAAATACAATGGCCAAATCGTCGCAAAACCGTCACTATTTTATAAGATTATGTTCAAACACACGCTTAGTGTGTGGGAGGTAGCGTTGGCTAAGCCCACTCAAACACGTTAGCGTGGGCTAAGTCGTCGTAAAAGGTGAAGGCAATTATGGGGCCCAAGCCGTCGCTAACGTGCTTGCTTGAGCTAGATCGATGCATGCTAGCGCAGACGTGGCGTGGACTAGGCCGACACAATGGCCAACGTAATTACAAACTAGATAAAAAAAATACAGAAAAATAAATCAACTAACCCAATCCTGAAAATCAGAAAAATCCTAGCATTCATAAATATATATATATATATATATATATATATATATATGTAATTAGAATGAAATTATAACCTACTACAATGTTTTAAAATATTAATTTTTACAATCCAGTTCAACTAAAACTTAAAACAATAAACATAAAAACGTAAAACGAAATATATCATAAGAGAAAAAATCTTCTTCAAATCAAGTGTTGGAAAGAACCTGTCATAAGAATAAAAATTATTTCAATAATAATTATTGAAAAATTAGAATTTAATATAAGTAAGAAAATATTTTATGGTAATGAAACTCACATATTGTGGGTGTGAAGGTCAAGAGAGGGGGTGGTGGTCATCGTCTTTGGTATAATGGGGGTGGACCTGACTTGTACTAGTGGAAGCATCGCTACGTTGTCAGTCCATCATTGCAGCAAGCTGCTCCTTTACCATCCTCAGGTCCTCTTCCATCTGGTAAAGCTTTGTGTTTGTCGTAACATATTGTTCCATTGCCGTCTTTGCTTGTTCCTCTGCCTTCCTTGCTTGTTCCTTTGCTTGTACAATTTCGCGAGCCATTTCTTCTTCTCTTTCAATCTGAACCAAAAAGTTACCTACATAAGCAAAGGACGAGGGCTGAGTGAGGGAGGACACTCCTTGGTGGTAGTTAGCAGCCAAGTCTGCAGTGCCATAAACTCGACCTCTACTCTTCCCTCTAGCAACTTCCTTCCAAGCCTGAAGCTTGCTTGTTGCATCTATTTAGGCAAATGATGAACTTTCTGATTGTATGGCCCTCAAGCGCTGTTGGTAGTTTTCCTACACAATCATTTGAACATTTAAACGTTACAAATTACAAAAACAAAGTTATAGGTAATATGGAAAAAATTGTAAGAATAAACTTACATAGGTCTTGCGTGAGCAAGTATCAACCCATTCACCCTTCTAGTTGGTGTGAGTGGTCATAAATAGTTCATCAGGCTCAACTGGGCATCCATATTTGCGTTCCTGCAAAACTTTTATAATTAGAAACAATATTTGTTAGAAAAAAAATTTGATTACACTAAAAAGTTAGCGAAATAATACTTATCAGACCTAATGCAATGTCCAAGTGTGATTTACGCCCAGACAATTGCAGCGCTCCACCTTGACCTGAAGACCGATTAATTTTATTTTGAGATGATTTTTCTTTGAACTTTTAAGTATCCTAATAGCTCAAAAGTCCACCCCATGCTTCCTCACCCATCCATGTAGGTCGTGAGCCACGTGCCCTTGCCTTTGTCAAAATGTTAGAAAGCCTTTTTCTAACTTTGGACTCATAGATCTTCCTGATCTGCCACTCATCCTGAGGAGCCTAAGTCAATCTACTCTATAAAACAGTTATAAACAAAAGTTAATACAATGTTAATGACAATTATTTCATTATAGTGTTATTTGATGTTTAAATTAAATTACCTTAAAGTCAGTCCACCATTTAAGTTGATCCTCCTCAGTCATGGCATCATAATGATGGGAGGGTCCTATAAATGATGACCTGATGCAATGCCCAATAGTCTCAATAGCATAATGATTTGGTGTCCAGCTAAAAACATACAAATAAACATTTTTTTAAGCATTTAATTTACAAAGCATGAAATTAAATGTAAATATTATTACATATCCTTTACTTAGAGGCTGGATGATGACCCTTCCACTAAGATCACGTCGAACCTCATCAAAAGGCATCTCATGATGAGAAGGAGCAGTTGTGGCATGGTCACCATCACCTAGTGGCTGCACTGAGACTAGCATGGGCAGAGCAACTAGGTGTGGGGTCAACTATAGGATCAGGGTTGACCTGTGTGAAAGGAGGAGTGGACTGCACGAAGGGAGGAGGGGTGGGCTACACGAAGGGGGCAGCGGTGGGGTGTGTAAACGAAGAAGGGGTGTGTTGTACAAAAGGAGGGATAGTAGAGTGTACAAAAGGATGAGTAGTGGACTGTATAAAGGGAGTTGAGGTGGGGTGGAGTGGTGCAGTCCAACTTTGATGGCAAGCTAGAACAGACTAGGAGGGGCTAGCTAGATAATAAGTATGACACCCTGGTGAGTTGTACTAGCGTATAATAGAGGCTGAGGTGCAAAATATGGTGGTTAAGTACCGGGGGGGAGAAGTGAAGATGGAATATATGTGTAGGGGCTGGATGACAGACTCGCTGAAGATAGAGTAGATAAGTGAGGGGACAAGGATGGAGTAGATGAGTGGGGAGAGAAGGAGGGAGTAGATGAATGGGGGGACAAAGATGGGATAGATGAAGACGGGGACGAGGAATGTGATGTACCGTGAGGGCTTCCACCATTAGATCATGCTGATAGCCCAAAATAAGGAATATGTCCGAGGTCTATAGCAAGTTGGCCATCCCTAGATGTGGAAGCTCCACGTCTAGGCTGGACATGTCTAACAATAGAACCATCTTTGCCTCTAGTCCTAACCATAGTATATGTTAGATGTTGTTGTACTCTTAATATGGATGTTGTTCGTCACTATTGTCAATATCTTCATTTGTATCATCATCAACTGGTTCAATGGGGTCATCATCAAGTACTTCAAGAATTTTCGTTTCAGCTAGACCTTGTACCAGTTCAATTGTGAGAACTGGTAAGACAGTAGGCGACTCATCAGCTTGATATGACAATTCATCTTCGACGTTGTCAATTTGGACATGGGCTCGGGGTTTTGTTTGATTTTCACGCACCACTATGAAGGTTTTTACATATGTTTGGGTAATTGACAAAATAGGCTTGTCTTGCTTTTTGTGGAAGAATAAATGGTACAAAACATATTTTCCATTTAACTTCACTTCAACAATATTATCTTGTGAATGAAATTTGTCCCAACATTGATTATAGTATCAAACCATTCACAATAGAAAAGGGAGATCTTTTTACTGTGGCCAAGATAGTCAAATTCATAAATATGGTGAATTATGCCGTAAAAGTCATCTTCACCTTCGTCTGTGACACCTTTGACATACAATCCATTGTTTATTGTCTTTTTACCATGATTCCATGTGTTTGTATGAAACTTATAACCATTAACGAAATATATATTCCATGATGTGGCATTTGAATTAGGTCTCCAAGCGAGCGCCTTCAAGTTTTAATCGGTTATGTCATTCCTTTCGTCATGAACCTATGTGATAGTCATGCGATAATATTAGATTTTTTTATGGGATAAAAACAATGACGATTACATATCGCTTGAACCATTAAGGAAAATTGTTATGTATAAATGTCTACGCATCTTCATCATTGATGGAGTTTACTTGTAAGAACAATCTTGAAAAATTTTATATAAAGCAATCAGTAAAGTTCATAGTCTATGACAGTTTACTTAAAATTTTGGTGGGTGAGTTAAACTTACTCAAGTATGGGTTTATCCTCGTTGTAGTTAATGAGAATGTGAACATGGGTAGACCGATATTCTTTGTCTGTCAGCCAATGATCTTTGCTCGATCCACTTGGACATCCACATCTGTTCAAAATTGACAATGTGTACTGCACTTCGTTATCTAAATTCCGTCGAGGAACATCTTTGAAAGTTGTATTGCCCAATAAACTAACACTTTTGAAATAATGAGAATAGAAATATGTAATTTCTCGATATAGGTAGAATGTACATATTGATCCTTCAACACGTGCCAAATTACCTACCGATCTTTTTGCATCTCTCATTAACCTACGAGACAGACGAAATTATAAGACTTCATTCAATGCTTGAAATTAAAATGACCAAACTATTTACCTTTCAAAAGGATACATCCAGCGATTGAACCGGACCACCAAGTAATGCCTCCATAGGAAGATGGATGATAAGGTGTTCCATTGAATCAAAAAAGGCTGAAGGAAATATTCTGAGGTGTTCCGTTCATGAGATAAGGTGGCCCATTCATTTCAACTTTGTTTTTGAGAAATCTCTTCTGACTCTTTCTGAAAGGATGATTTGTTGGCAAGAATTGTCGATGACAATCAAACCAAGAAGTTTTACCCCATGTTTCAATTGGAATGCTTTAATGTCTTACATACAATATGGACAAGCTAATTTGCCCTTAGTTCCCCACCCAAATAACATCTCATATGCTGAAAAATCATTTATCGTCCACATTAAGCATGCTCGCATTACAAAGTTCTCTTTAGTTGAGATGTCATATGTGAAGACACCTTCATTCCACAATCCACAATAGTTACAGGTCATCAATGAACGGTTGTAAGTACACATCAATCTTCTTGGTTGGATTAGTCGGACCTGGTATTAGACAGGTTAGAAACATGTATAGCTTTGTCATACACATTTTAGGGGGTAGGTTGTAAGGAGTCAGAAATACCGGCCAATAAGATTATAGGGATGCTGAAGCTTACACATATGGTGTAAAACCATCAGAACATAAACCCAATCTAATATGTTGTGGGTTAGCTGCAAAATCGAGATATACATTATCAAAATGTTTCCAAGCTTTTCCATCACTAGGATGTCGTAATAAGTCATCATCCTGTTTGTTCTCATGGTGCCATCTCATTTGCCTTGCTGAATCCATTGAAGCATATAGTCTCTGTAATCTTGGAATGATTGGCAAATAGAACATTCTTTTAACTGACACCTTTTTATATCTTTTGTTCTGGCCCTTGTCAGGCATATATCTTGGAAGACCATAAAATTTGCACTCAGTTAATTCACTATCATCTTTATAATATAACATGCAACCGCCCTGACAACAATCAATCTTCACAAACTTCAATCCGAAACTTGAGACAACTTTTTTTGCCTCATAGTAGTTCTTCGGGATGGAATTTTTTCTTGGAGCAATATCAAGAAATAGTTGTATAAAATGATCTAAACCTTTTTCTGTGGTATGCCAATTGGTTCTAGAGGCCAAAAGCTTAATGGCTATCGATAGTCGGAACTCTGTTGCTCCATCGTAAACAGGTTCATTTGCAGATGCTAATATGTCATAAAACTTTTGCGCCTCTGCATTAGGGTGTTCTCCTCTATTCATCTCTTCACTTTGACATTTTCATAATGAGTTGTTATGTCAACTACCTGCATGTATGCATCGCACACCATTTTGGTGACTGACCCAAAGTTGGCACCATAATTCATGTTTTCATAATTGGTGAATGCATAACATATACTATCATCAGTTGGCAGATCTTCTCCATGATAAACCATACATGGTAGTTGGGTTGAAACCCATATTGTAGCAGATGAGCCCTCACATAAGAAGATTTAAAATTTTTTTGACAAATACATCTCACACATGAACACCTTATCCCTTCATCCTCTATATATGAAGGTTGGTCCATTGTCGTTGACACAAATTCAAAACCTCCATCCATGAATCGTTGCTTTAATCTCTTTGAAGGATCAAGCATGTCATACATCCACAGTCGATCCATCTTCTACATGCTCATCATGAAATTGATATTACTAACAAATTGTATGCAATTTTTGTTGTCCCACATATCAATCTTAAAATCACCAATGGAAATAACATAGGACGAGGCCAATGTTCGATACCATGGAAACTCATCCATGTTAATGTTAGTATAAATGAACAACATAGTCAATATATTATCAAACTATGTTATCCAATTGTATGAAATTTATTTTTAAAGTATAACTTTTATAAAACAACAATTAAATGTATAAATTGTGTTTCCAATATTTTCTTCTTTATAAGCACAACACATGATATATCATAAAGAGATTAAAAGCTCAGAATATGCAATAGAGACAAATGAGAAAGAAATGATAAATAGTCTCTTGAAACAAATGTATCATCAATCGTACAATCCACAATAATAACATATTAATGTGTTTCATAATTTTAACAAAACTAAAAACTCATTAAACTTGAATTATTTTTTATAAATTAACTGAAAACTTATAACATCTTAATTAATATTGAGAAAATATAAGATCCTGATTCAAGTTGAGAAAACTAAGATAAAAGAATATAAAAAGTGTATAAATTAGAAAGAATATATTTTATTACAACAAATTTCGAATTCCAATTACCTTCTACAATTTCCTCTTTCAAATATACATAAATGTTTCATTTGAAGTATTGTTGTGATATTTAGTTCTAATTGACCAATTCATTCTTCACATATCCAACTAATCAATTCCATCTTTTGGTTCTACTCTCTTAAGTGATAATAGCAGAGGATGTGTACTGTAACCCGATATATTATAGTTGGTGCAAGTATTTCAAATCCAAAAGTTAAGCTATAACCACACCTCATCAACAAGGAAATTTACAAACTTTGACGCATCACACAAACAAAATTATAAACTATTAAAGGAAATCAAACTTAGTCACAACGTCCCCATCTTCATAATCACGCAGGTCCAAACCCTAGTTGCTACCCCATTTCTTAAACAGCTAGCTAGTGATTCACAAAGAAAAGAAAGCAAAAACTTATTAACATAATTTATAAAACATATTTCTATCAATAAAACTAATATTTTCTACATATTTTAAGTTTATATTTATATGCTTATTTATATTTAAATATACTCATAATATTCTTGATAATGATCGGTGTTCATGTCAGTTTACACTCTTTCAAGCAGAAAAGAAGATGAAACATGGTTTTCTACATACACTGTAAAGTATAATATTAAGCAAATCAACACACTAATTTCATGTGTATGTACACAATTTAGTTCAACAAATATTCAGCAAACACATTTAGCAAAGATTATACACAACTACAACAAAATTGTTTACCTTAATTAGGATCCCAAGCGAAAGCAAGCTCGCCAATCACTCCCGTCACCGCCCCCACAAACCCTAAACCCCCAAATCTATGTTCAACACAAAAAATTATTCAAACACACCTCAAATGAACCCTAAACCGAAAATCCAACCAAAATATAACACCTCAAACGAGCCTTCTTGCAGTTTCATCAGCGCCAATCTTCTTTCGAACCAAATTCAATCGGTAAAATTGCAGTTTCAGAGCTTTAGAGCTTATTGTGTTGTGTTGTGTTGTGTTGTGTTTCGAAGCTTCAGAGTTGTGCTTTAGTACTGTTGTAAACATTTGGCCATTCCATTAATAAGGTAAACATTTGGCCATTCCAGTAAAAGTTGGGTGTGGGCTTCTCTCAATATTTGCTAAAGTTAGTTTCCCGCATTCCATTGAAAGTGAATACTGCCCAATTCTTTCTTTATAAAAAATTGAAATTGTCTAAAATTTTTGATGTTAGCGTGTAGAAAGAAATTAAAACATATATCATGATTAAGAAAGTTTTTATATTACGATAAATAAAAATAATAAAATTAATGTATTATATAAAGTTTTTTTGTATTATAAAACAATGAAACTATAGTAATATATAAAAATAATTACTATAATTTTTTCAATACAATTTTCTAAATATATACTCAAATGTCAAATAATTTGTTATTTAATTCATATGTTACACTAAAAATTTTCTCAATATATTTAGTAAAGTTAACTATTTATAAATTATATTATTATATTATTAGTTAGTATTAACAAACAGTAAATATGGTAACAACAAACAAAATAAATGAGTCTAAATTATTAAAAGTTATAATTATTTTCTTCTTATTATAACATATTATTAATATTCTTATTTAATATGTATGTAATGTTTATAAATAAAATAAAAAAATGTTAAGAATATTAGAAAAAGAATTATTCAAATTTTACTAATTGAAAAAAAATGTTACTAGTTTGAAGAGGTTTTTGTATAATGGAAATTTTTTATTATCAATTATTTGTTTGCCATGTTAATTTATTTATGAAAAATAATATGTTTAAGAAATATTGTTTATTGAAGAATTAACTAAACTATGTTATGTAAATATAAAAAAAAAAATTACTTTGAATTGCTTCTATTAGTAATTAGGTACAATGACTTATTTTATAAAACATCAACATCTTATATATCATGATAATTAACTATGTCATATAATAATAAAAATTACCTACTATAATCAAACATATTTACATAATCACATGTAATACACATAATATATAACATACATACAATTAATGAAGGACAACAATCATTATCATTGTTGTATTTTCTCTTTCATTGTTCTCAGAATACTAATGCAATTACTTTCAATTTTTTATAAATTGATTCATAGTCTAAAAAAATTTTATATAGTTTTAAACAATTTTTTTTACATAATTTTCTATCTACAAATTTAATTCACTTTAAAATAAAAAAAAATTGTATGAAATTGTTCACCTACTTCAATGAATGTATATGTAGAAACCATTTTATTCATAATGAATGCAATTAAATTCTGAACTTTAAAATATAGATTGTCAGTGTAACATCACCAAATTAAAATTAACATAATTAAAATTTAAAAAATGATTGTTTTTTCCTGCTGATTTGCTTGTTCACCCCTTTCTAACCCTATTTAAAATGAAGAATGCGTTATGGTAGCTAATTAAGACACTTTTACTACTCTGTACCCATTTTAAATGAACTCTTATGTTGCTCTACACCCATTTCACGTGAAGAGTCATGCTTCTTTCATTGGATTTCATTTCAAATTCAATTAAATTAAAATTAAATTAATTAAGGCACTAACTATCTCTTTATCTTCCTCTTCTTACCAAATTCTAAAACTCAATCACTTACCTAGAGTCATTAGAGCATTACTAGAATACTTTCTCTTATTTATTTGTTTTTTTGAAAAAATATCATAACATACATTTGGAAGAATATACATATTCATATTATCATAAGTAACTAATACATATATTACATTGTATTTTAAAAAAATACAAATTAAGTATCATTTAACATGTTATATCTTATATTCACTTATATTTGATGCTTCAACAATCATATTTTATGCTTCAACTATCATTTATTTATATTTTATTATTCAACTATCATTTATTTATATTTTATGATTAAACTATTATTAAATTAAATTTCAAAAGTTATTATCAAATATTTTTAATTTATTTCATCAAATTATTAATAAATAATCATAATAAGTTTTCATCGCTTATTTATTTGTTACATTACTTTGATCTTATTGTAATTCTTTTAATATTTTCAAATTTTTCTTTTGTATTAATTATAATACAAATTACTAAAAAAAATTTAATATATATAATTAAATTCATAATTTTTTCTAATTATTTAACAACAAATTTCATAATTACCTTTGAACTTATTCTTTTATTATCAAACTTACACTTATCTTATTTTTCTTACAATTTTCCATTATTTTTATATTTTACTAATTTAATAATAATACTCTTATTTCATTTTATATTTTTAAAACTTTATTTTTTTTAAATTCAATTTAATTTCAACTATATTTTTAATTTTTTTTCAACTACACAAAAACCAAGACAATTAAAAACAACATTTTTTTAAGGTTGTGTGGGCTAGGCCGACGCAACATTTAGTATAGGCTGAGCCCACATACTCCACTTTTTTTTTTTTTTAAATTGCGTTAGGTAGGCCCATGTAATTTTTTTTTTTAAAAAAATATTGTGACGATTGTTGCATGGGTCAAGCCGATGTTTTGATTTTGATTCCAACAACCCTCGCTTTGGCCGACATTTTTTGTGTGGTCGTTCGGTCCACGCAACATACTGAAAGCTATTCAGGCATTTTCTTGGAGTGTAGCCTTCCTTTCAAAAATACAATATAACAGTATAAAGCCTTTTAACATTAACTAATATGAATTGTATAGGACGATTCTTTATTGTCAAGTATTGAAACTATTTTGACAGTCATTTCAAAGCAGAAATTTTTTCATATTTAGTGCAATATTGTATTAAAGTTGATAACCTCAAAGGGTGTATAAGATGAAAAAAAAAAAAGAATGTAGCCTTGTATGAGCCATTCCTTGATTATTGTTAGCTTACTTGAATTTATCTTCATGCCATATCTTTTTTGTTTCTTTTCTTCCATTGTTCCTTATTTCCAAAGGCATGGTTAAATCACCCTATGCCAATAGTTGTCAATTCAACCAAGCAAAATATCTACAAAGGTTTATATCCATTTTCCATGACCTGACTCAAAGTATTATCATCAGTCATAAGATAAACACCTACCTCAAAACGTTAGCGTCAACGATAATATAAATTGGTAGAAACTCATGTCTCAATTGTGTGTATTACCTACAAAATCTTAAAATATTGGTTATTACCACACAAACTAACATCAATAGTCGTTTGACTGCATACTCTTCCTCCCCTGCAGAGCATTGGATTATGTAAAATAATTTGTTGCAGTTTTCCATAAGCCCTCAAACCATGCCATAAGTCTGTATGCTACACATTTGTCTTTTTGAAAATGTTTGTACTGATTCTTGTTGAGATTTCCTAAATTCGTAACAAGTTAGCCTTGATACCATTCAAAAAAATTTTGTATAGTTATACATGTCTAACCAAACATTTCAAAAATTTATGTATAGTTATACATGTTAACATGAATATTATCTAAACTAACAAGTAATTCATCATACCTCACTTCTACCCTCATCCATATTTTTGCCCTATACATGTCATCACTAAACTAGTCATAGCAATAATAGATTGTCTTATTCGCTATAAGAAAAAACTAAATTACCAACGAAACCTTATCGACAGACTTTTATCCGTCGGTAAAATATCATCCATTGTTAATTATCAACAGATTTACCGATAGATTTAATCTTTCACTAATCATGGATATTAATTTTTATAATAAAATTAATATTTGTCGATTTATCGACAGATTTACCGACGGATAAATCTGTTTGTAATTATTAACAGACTCAAAAATTTGTCGATAAATTTACCTATAACCAATTTATTGACGGATTTTGTTTCTGTCGGAAATCCGTTGGTAAATACGATGAATTTTGGATGTTTTTGATAGATTTGTCTCGTTGGTAATTTTAGTTTTTTTTTTATAGTGATTATGTTATAATTTTGGTTTGTCATGTTCACTATGCTAATTATACCTCATTTTTTTAGGTTTCTCGTATGCTATAATTGAGAGAATTTTTCTTATACTTTTAATGCATGTTTTTTTTTTTTTTTGCATAAACGTTATTAAAAGTATGAGAAGGTTGTTTTTTATATTTAATGTTTAATCTATGTCCATGCTTTTAATGTGCATGCCTTAAAATTTATTTTGTCCCCGTTTACCTTCTCTAAACAATGGTACCATCTTTATTATTATCCACATAATTTTTCAAATCATATTACCTTTAGTATTTATACCCAGGAAGACAAATGAAAAAAATGTTGCATAGTTTGATTATGATGAATTTTTATTAATCATATCTATTTATTGAATAGGTTTCAAGTTACATTATATTACTAACATTAAAAAATAAGTGTTTAATGAAATCTTCATAAGATGCACAGATGCCATATAAATTATAGATACTAATAACTTCTATGTTTAAGATTATTTTTAGTTGTTACACAATTCTATCACTCCCTCCATACCAAGTGCAATGCACTTAGAATTGCTTTTATCTTTCATATTAAATAAAAGAAATCATTTCTTTTCCTTGATATTGTTTTATATTTTTCTTTAAATGTAAATTTGACTGTAAATTCTTTTAGACTCATCTTCTTTCTAAGGGTGGCAAATACGTCTTGGCCAGTGGGCTGGCTTGCTAGCTTACTAAAATTTGACGATTGTTATTTTCAATCCGCCAGTCCACTTTGTCTCATCTTATCTAACATGCTAAATTGGTAGGTTATAAAGTCAAGACGCGACAGGCTTACTCAACTGTTTTCTTTTAATTAAAATAAACAATAATTTAAAGGATTAATTTTTTATATTATACTATGTAATAGTATTACAATTTAAATTATTAATACTTACAAGTTTTAATTATTGATTATAATGGAGTAATTTAATATATAAAAATAATAATTATTTTAATTTATTTCATTAGAGACATTAATTAATCAATTAAAAATATAAAAAATAGTCATATGATTAAATATATTTTTAATAATATATATATATATATATATATATATATATATAACAATTTAAAAAAAATAAAATTAGAAGAAACAAAGGTGAAAAAAAAATTAGGGCCAACACTCCTTTTGCCAAGGTTTTCAACCCATTTTGCCACACTAACTTTCAAACCTGTATATACTGACCTTGTATTATTAAAATATTTTCTTATAATTCTTGCATTAATCTAGCTACCTAGACTAGTTCTCACTCAAACCAATCTCTTTTCTAAATCATTTTTCATTCCCAGATGTTAATATGCCAAGTCCCCATCTCTGATACCAACCAAAGCTTGCTTTAAATTTGATTTTTTGTACATTCCATCTTTTAGCATAAGGTACATCCTCGTTCAACCTAGCTTACTAGAAATTAATTTTTGTACCTCTTCCTAGGTTTTAGGTTATATTATTGTAAAATCAATATTGATTATTTCCTTATTCGATTATTTTCTTTAAGTCCCTCCACCGCATTGATTTGTACTTTTGGATTGACCAAGCTTTTTTAATTTCTCTCAAATCTCCATATTCGGATTCTAATATATCTTTACACAATCCTTGATTTTTACTTGCATATCACCACTTCAATTTTTCTAAAAGTGAATCATTAAATAATTGTACTTCCTTCTTTATATATAATCCTCCTACTTCATTTGGTCTGCATATCTTTGATCATTTCACTAATGCTATTTTCTTTTCTTCTAAACCCCATTTCAATAGAAATTGTGTTCGTGTTTTTCTAAAATTTTCATAAAAATTAATTTTAAACATTGAAAAGGGATAAGAAAAAGTGAGGTAAGGTTGTAATTAGAGATTTAATCATACTAACTCTACCAACGAAAGATATAGTTGTCTTCCTTTAAGTCTCTTTTAAATTTTAAGTATCATAGTATTCCACATCTTCACAACTTTCTAGGATTCTCCTTATCGGTATTCTCAAATATGTGAATGGAAAAGACATCTTTGTAATTAATAATATTATTGTTAATATTATTACTGTTAATATTAATATTATTATTAATATTATACTTATTATTATTATTAATAAATGTATGTTCAAGAGTTAGTATTGATATAGTAACTGTGACTAGTATATATAAACATGAAGTATTGGGTTCGAACACCTTTTACATCAGTTTGTGAATGATATTAATAAAAGTTAAGTACAGATCATTACATTCACGAAAATTGATTTACTTCGATTGCGAATATTTTTTTTTTCTTCTTTCTTTTTGCATCCAATCCATTATTTTTACTGTGAAAGTTCACTAATTTTTTTTTATTTTATGTTATTTATCTTTACGAAAACTTCTTTATTCCAAATCTTTAGATTTTTTTTCTAGCACTTTTATAATACTTTGAGATTCTTATTCACTTAAGGTCAAAAGCAGGTTTGTGATCCAAAAAGGAAGAACACTTCTAATTTAACTTTTAAGCATCTCTTTTTACTTTGATCTAGCTAAAGTGAAGCTCAAGGTTCATGAACACTAGTCAGTTCTTAATGTATTTAATTACTAGATTATAAAAGGGATGGGTTGTGGCTAAGAAAGTAAATCTGGTGGAAATGAATTAGTAAAGAATTCGAAAGTTAGCTTAAGATGTTGATGTTGGGAAGGTGTAGATAGACACGTAAATTTGTTCAAGGACCCACTGGCAACATAGAGCCTAATCATAAAGTTAAATGTTTTGGCATTTGTTGGATAAAAATATGTGCTTATGTGTACTTTTTTTATTGAACCCCCGAGAAAGAATCAAACGTGGTTTATAAGTAACCAAACCTTTCAAAGAAAACTATATACTCACTTCTATACATTAACTAATATACCAACTATTAATTTATATAGAATGTAGTTTTAAAATTATATATTATATTGATTGTTTGTGTTAAAATTTATCTGAAGTGATGTGATGTTAATTTCAGAAAAATCGAATTATAATTAAGTTGATTTCTATCCAAGTTTTATTTATCATGTTCCGAGTAAAGATCCACGTGCTCAAGTTAATAAGAGTATAAAAATAAATATTAAGTAAATAGATATGAGATTAAGTGAATATTTTCTGAAGAATGAGACTCTATTTATAAGATTTTGAATCTAACAAGTAATTATCGTATTATGAACTTTTAAGTCTAATAACATAATTTGGTTGTTGATTAATTTGTATTATTTGATTTTGTTGATGGTTACTCATAATATTACTCATAATTTAGTTGTTGATTAATTTGTATTATTTGAATTTGGTTATGTTATGTGTTGTGCTTTTATCAAATAAAATCTACATTATCATATATATATATATATATATATATATATATATATATATATATATTTATATATATATATATATATATATATATGATAATGTAGATTTTATTTGATAAAAGCACAACACATAACATAACCAAATTCAAATAATACAAATTAATCAAC
>Ga0099825_1005757_pt1 | contig 15793 bp, 8 predicted proteins | sample SiratroredBW_FD_76838 | JGI IMG/M metagenome (GOLD analysis project Ga0099825, IMG submission 76838) | Root nodule microbial communities of legume samples collected from California, USA - Siratro red BW | ecosystem: Host-associated > Plants > Roots > Nodule | place: USA: California | collected...
AAAAAAACTCTAATATATAATTTATAGAATATAAAAATAATATATATATATATATATATATATATATATATATATGACATGATACACCTAGATATAATGAAAACATATTCATAGTTATCACAAAAGAAAGTTGAAGTTAAAAGAGAATTCTAAAAATATTATAACGAATCAATTAAAAAAATAAACATAATAAAAAAATTATATTTTATATAATACCCAATTCTTTTAAAAGATATTACTTACTAAAAAAATGAACTTATATTAATTATTTAAAACTTATTTAAGTTTACTTTTTATTGTAATACCCTCACTTCTTTTTATAACTTCTATCAACTTTTTCTCACCTTCATCTATACAATAAATTAAAAAAATGCATTTAATCATGAATTAAAATATCTTATTGTAATTAATGTTAACTGGATACATTTAATTATACACTTAAAAATTAGAAAAAAATAATAATTGAATAATATCAATTAATTTGAAAACTCGGCCACATGTGTCACATAATGATAATTTATTAGCAGTGTGTCCACAGAGATTATCTCGCTCTAAACAAATAACATACCATTTTAAGTTTTATAATAATATAATATAATAATAACATTGAATTATATTCAAGTAGGTTAAATTATGGTCTTTTAATTTTGGGTCAACAAAGATTGGGGCGCCAATTTTAATATTTTTATAAAAAATCAAAGTAATCTAAAGTTTTAAGAGAATTAAATAATAAACAAATTCTGTTACAAAAGTTGCTACACCTGTATCACGCCCAGTGCCAGCAATGTAGAGCTAAGGAGAAAGAGAGAAAATGAACCCAAGCTCAATATCAGGTTAAATGCATGGTATAAAGAACATAATTATATAATGACTATAATCATATAAAATACTTATTGATCCTAATGATCAAAGTTAAAGTTAAATTTCAGTTATTGTAATACTTAGAGAAACGAAATAACGTTTATAGATTTATTTTCTTTTAAGTAAGATAATTTTAATATATATATATATATATATATATATATGTTAATAATAATGTGTTTTGATAATGAAAAAAAGCTTTAAAAACGTATAAAATAATCTTTAGAGTGAAATTACGTTTTAATGTTAATGATGTTTTTATTTTTGGGGTTGAAGTTGCATTGAGTTAGGATGACCGTAGAAAATAAGGAGTAGTGGGTTGTTGAGATTTGATAAAAAACATAAAATGTGTCTCTTAATCTAGGGATAGTAGGTTCCTCCTTTATTTTTTTATATAGTTGTTACATTTTTTTTACTAAACTTTATGTTTTTTTGGCATATGTGTATGTCAAAATGCTTAAAATGTAATATATGAATTTTATTTTGTATTTGTCCTAATTTGTACAAAAATAGAGTACATATATAAGTTAAAGATTAATATAAATTTATTTGCCAAAGAATATAAATAAATTATTAAGCATCTATATCATTTCGTAATTATTTCAGTTTAATCAACTATATTAATTCAAGTTTTAAAATTATAATCGTCTTAACTCTTAAACAAATATCGTAAAAGTTTCTTATAAGAACTGTTTAAGAATAAAAATTTATTTTAATATAAATAATACACCTCGTAAAATTGGTGAGAGTTATTTATAATAGAATGAAAATGTTTAAATATACAACTTTATTCAATTTATGAATGACTTTTTTTTAAATTTAAACAACTTGTATAACTTATATTAAAATAATATTTTTTCACTATAAATATTCTTAAAGGTTCCATAAATTTAAATTTGTTATCATCATTTCCTTCTAGTCATTTAGCAGTCTTATTTATTTCGTATAGAAATTTTTTATGGTGAATAATCATTTTTATACTTGAAAGAGTAAACTGGTAGTAATAATTCTTGAAAGAGCTACAATTATAGTTTTATCCCTAAATATGTCGAACTTTATTTAGAACATATTGTTAAATCAAGTCTTTAAAATGCAAAATTTATATAAAATCATTCTTAAGCATTACAACTTAATGAAAAGATTGTATCATCACAATACTTAATAACGAAACATAATTATTGCAATTTTTACACTAAATAATTCTTTCGTTTTTTTTTTTTAAATTAAATTGACTCTCGAGAAGTTGTATTTTTAAAGATAAAAATGACTAAGAACTCAATTTTTTACTGTAAAAAATAATTATGTGCCAAAAAATTGCATGAATTAAAAAAATTAGCAAAACACAAACATTTTCATTTCATTTTATTTTAATCGTTTAAAATTTTGCATGTGTATTAGAAATTTAATACATTTAATTGAAGAAAATAATCATGAAACTATTAAATTGAAAAACGTGTTTTTAAAGTTGTAGTTAAAGTATCTAAATTTCCTTTTGAATTTTGTTCGAACCTTGATCCTAAAATTTAATCATGCAAAGGTCCTTACATATTAAAATTAAACATGTTTTAATTATTTTTCTAGAACATTGATTCTAACATGTTTAATATAATTAAATTTTAAAAAATAATTGTTTAAAAGAAAAATAAAGAAATATGGTTACTTGTTAATTTTTATAAATCTTAAATATATAGACAAATCTTCCATTATGCCAATAAGTTTAAGATTCTAGGTCTTAAACAACGAGTATTAGGAATAAACACATTATTTTTTTACATTAAAAATAACTTTTGTTTCAAATAAACATTTTTTAGGTTAAGTGTAAATAATATTTCATTAAATAAAATTATAATACCCTTACACGGGAGAAAAAATGGATACAAAATCTTAAAATAATATAGTATAATGAGGATTACGAGAAGTAAATTAAGATTATATTATAATTTCTTCCATAGATATCCCTCAAAACTTAAAAAATTGCATTTTGTATTTACGAGAAGTGAGCAATTGTTTTGAACCTCACAACAACTACATCATTTTAAGATTGTTTAACTTCAACACTTACAATGGATCTACACTTGGCGTGTGAAGACAAAGTTAGGTTGAGAAAAAAGTTCAAAGATTATGCAACTATGAATGGTAAGCATCAAAAGTGTTATAGATATCATAACAAATGCACTAGGTCAATAATTTCTCTCTGTTATCAATTCTAGGGTTGGCCTATTAGGAGGGTGTTATCTAACTTAGTTACACACAAAAATTTCAACTAATAGAAAAAAAAATGGTAGAATGATATTAGATTGATACTTGCAGCATTCTCTTGTTTTTATTTAAATTTTACATAAATTTTAACTTGTATAATTCAACAAAAAAAAAATTACTAAGTCACATATTTGTTTGTAAAATATATTTTCAATTTTAAATATAAATTTCGTGACATTTCTCCCCTCGACTCCATAGAAAATAAAAAAATCCAACGTTGTAACGGAAAAACCTAATGAAACTATAACTTTTAATAACATTATCCTGAATTTTCTTCATAAATGTAACTCCCTTTTTTTTTTTTTTTTAACTTCGCAAGAGATTATGACTTGCTTCCTTTCTTCTGAACTTTTTTGTTTTTCTTTAATCATTTTCTTTAAATAATAACAAATTTACAAAGTTAACTAAAATGTACGAGGTAGATATTAAAATGCATTTAACTTAGAAGCTATAAAGTTACGTAAAGAATAGTATTTTAACTTTTTTAAATAAAATACATCTCCCTTTAAAGTTTTAATAAGCCTTGAGTGCGATTCATTAAATAGATTATAAACCCACAAAATTTTGTACTCTTAGATAATTCAACCAATATATTTAAGAGAATATATCGTCGTACACTTTTTTTTTTCCTTAATTATTTTAGTCTCTAACTATACATACAGGAATAACGTGTGGATTCATGTGCATGTATTAAATTAACATTGCAACAAGTAGGTTACAAAGCTATCATCATAGACGTTTAACAACAAGTGTACTCAAAGATTAATTTTATTAATAATAGGATTAACTTCACATAACATTCTGATTGAGAGATCAAGTGATAATTTACTTAATAAAAAAAATATCTTGTATTTTTATTAAGAGATCAAGTGATAATTTAAGTAATCGTTTCCCACTTCTATCTTTATTTCTCTCCTTTTCATTCATCAAATATCTCATCCTTTTGTATTTTAATTCATTTGCATGGATGAAAGTAAGTGCAAATTATAAACAATCGAAGACAGTCATTATCGATAATCAACATGGAGTAATGTACAGAATAAGTAATCTGGTCTTAGTTTTATTATTTCAAGATAACGGATTAATAAAAATAATCACACCAATATTATGATTAGCTTGCGAAGTAATGAAATAATAAAATAAATCTGCATGTTGGAGATGCAAATCACTGAACTCCTTCCCCAGTTATGTTTTCCTTTTTTAAAAAATAAAAAATAAAAATAGTTGTTTTTCGTCAGACTTTTGCTTAGGAAACATCAAATATACGATAGCGTGAATAATAATTCAGTGGAACCAATTTAACAATAGAGTTTCAACTTTATAGTTTAAGTTTTTATTTCTTAAAAAAACGAACCATAACCTTTGAGTTGGAGATTCTGGTAACCACTTTTCATGACTATTTGAGATCATCTGTGTGCGTGGTGAAATATTTATTCTTTACATCTATATAATATTTTTTAGGTATTTATCTAAAATAAAAGCATGTAAATATCTCAAAAATTATATACTAGTAACCACTTTCTCAACACACTTTTTTCAACATATATGCATATATTGTAATCAGTAGTTTCTAGTGATTTTGTTGAATATTTTTTTTAAAGAAAATATATTTTATGCTTGTTTACAATCCTGAAAAATATTTATTTTCAAAGAAACATTGAACTTTTTATTTTAACTAGATTTTTTTTCTGTTTTTAATTATTTTGAAAAACGATAAAAAAAAACACATTTAAAGAAAGTCATAATTTGAAAAGCGATCCTCTTTAAAAAAATGCAAATGAACATACCACAATGTTGGAACATTTCTTACAAGAAAGATTGAGATAAAATAGAATTTAAATTAAAAAAAATCATTTATTATATAAATTATTGCAAATAAATTATCCTTATATATAATGTATTTAATTATCTGTCTCATTCTAAAGTACAATAAGACGTATAAAATCGAATTGTATTTATAGTCAACGCTATGCAACATGCTCTGCTGTAATCTCCTTATCATAAACTAGCAGTCAACGCCTTCATTCTATTCATTTTTTCATGAACTTGGACACAATATTGTCCCCATTCATTCAAACCAAAGCCTCTGTCTAATACTACATGTTTTTGGTTTTTACTTTCATTTTTTTAATAAATTATCCTAACCAAACCTTTATAACATCTTATAGTCTTACTATTTTTTCCCCTATAACCTATATTTGCTAATTTATTAGCTTCTCTTTTAAAAAAAAAAAAATCTGTTTCCTTGCTAAATATAGCAGATTTTATAGGGCTTTTAATTTCAAGAGTGTAATGAGTTATATTTTCTTTCAGATATCTGATTCGCATGTGAATTCAATTACATTTTTTGTACAACTAAAACCACCAAATAGGAAATAAATAGATAGTGCCATGATCTGTTCAAAGGTCATTGTGAAATAACTCTTGGTACTCAATATGTTTCAATAGTAGTTTGTTTATTTCATGGTTTATGTATTTATTTAGTATCGCTAAATTTCATGTAAAAAATATATGTAAGTTGCTGTGCTTTAAATTATTATAAGTGTAATAAAAGAAAAAAAATTATTGAAAATTTATTTTCGAAAATATTACAATACGGTAAATGCAATGACATGTGTTTGGTGTAAGTTTTTATATCAACTAAAAGGACTTGACGAATATTGGAAAATGTTAAAAGTAACAATATAATAAGTGAATAATTTCTTGCAAATGTAACAGTTAATAAAGTTTGTTTTGCTGGTGTCCCCTTTAAACCTGGTGAGATCTCATACAGCATGCCAACAAGTCACACTTAGAAAACTGACAAGAAAAAATTAATAATATTATATGTTAATTAAAAATATTGTACACAAATAGTCATTTTTATTCTTTAACAATTTAAAATATTTAAAAATCAGTTTTATTTCTAATGAAAAATAATTTGATTTAATTTTCTGTATACCTAGTTAGTATCATGATGGAAAAACCAAACGAAACTCTTCTTCATTCTTTGCTTCAGTCCATTTTCACACATTGCTTTGTGACTTGTCTCTACCTAAAAGTGCTAGTGAGAATTCGTTTTGAAGTGTTCTATATCATAACCCCTTTTTTATGTTCTCATTCAACCTTTTAACCCTCCCACTCAAACAATATACAACGTTTGTGTACGAAATCTTGGGTACCTAGTTGCTAGGTTGACTTACATTAACAAATAGAATTACAATTTGTTTAATTGAAGTTGAGCCTCACACATTACATCAGTTAAAGTTGACATTTCCGAGCACTTCTCATATCTGATCCTATATAAAGCATTGGTCTCATCACACAAAGAACAAGAAGTTCGTGGGTATCAAGGTTGTAACATCATTGGTACTTGGACTGTGTCTTAAGGTCAATTATTTGCATCTGAGAAAGTTCACATGACAGAAAAATGTGACCATGCAGAAAACACACAGAATGCATATAACTAAACTGTTGTGTGGTTTTCAGGTGAAGCGATCAAATGAGTCAGCGTGTGAGTGACGAGGCCATGGGGGAAATAATAAGAAGTGGGGCATCTTCACGTAGACATGGAGATTCTTTGCCGCAGATTCACAAGGTGGGATCTCCTCCTAAGCAGACACTTCTCCAAGAGATCAAACATTCTGTGGTTGAGACTTTCTTCCCAGACAAACCCTTGCACAAATTCAAAGACCAAACCGGCTTTAGACTCTTTCTATTGTGTCTGCAATCTCTCTTCCCCATTTTTGAATGGGGCAAAGATTACAGTCTTAAAAAATTCAGGGGTGATTTCATTTCTGGACTCACCATTGCAAGTCTCTGCATCCCTCAGGTAAGCCTCCCTCAGTCTCAATTATTTCTTACAAACTGTCATGTCATTTGAAATGTGTTTTTTGATGATAACTTTTTGACGTGTAAATGCATGGCAGGACATTGCATACGCAAAGCTTGCGAATTTGGATCCCCAATATGCACTATGTGAGAGAATCTTGATTTGTTTTAAGCAAGATCTTGCATCTTAGTTTTTCAGTTTCATGACTTGGCTTTCCTTCACTATTGCAGACACAAGTTTTGTGTGTCCTCTTGTGTATGCTTTCATGGGAAGCTCGAGAGATATTGCCATTGGACCCGTAGCTGTTGTGTCCCTCTTGCTTGGGACCACGCTGAGCGATGAGATCAGCGACTTCAAAAGTCATGATTACCTGCGTCTTGCTTTTACTGCCACCTTCTTCGCAGGAGTCACTCAACTGGCACTTGGTGTTCTCAGGTATATATAGTAAATGATTCTCTTTCATTCATTGTTTTTCTTGCTTGGCCTAAATCCCTCTCGTCTTGTGTTGCAATCTAAACGTGATTTGCAGGCTTGGTTTCTTGGTTGACTTTTTGTCTCATGCTGCCATTGTGGGATTCATGGCTGGAGCTGCCATTACAATTGCACTGCAACAGTTGAAGGGTTTGCTTGGCATAAAAGACTTCACCAGGAAAACTGATATTGTTTCTGTCATGCGCACGGTGTTTAAATCAGCACACCACGGGGTAAGGTTTCATTTTGCTTACAAATTCACTTTAAAATGGGGCTAGTACTTAATTTGCTTTAATCTTTGCTTGCAGTGGAATTGGGAGACAATAGTCATTGGATTAGCATTCTTGGTTTTCCTTCTTGCAACCAAGTATATTGTAAGGATGCCAACAAAAACTTCCCTTCTTTGATGCCCCTTTTCTTGGAACTTTCATCATCATAACTTAACTTTACTGTTGTAATGCACAGGCTAAAAGGAATAAGAAACTCTTTTGGGTGGCTGCAATTTCTCCTATGATATCTGTCATAGTGTCTACCTTTTTTGTCTTCATTACCAGGGCAGACAAGAAAGGAGTGGCAATTGTAAGTACCATAGAATTGGGTGAGTGGTCGAAACAAAATTAAGCACTGTGAAACTAAAAGTATGTTAATTTCAGGTGAAACATGTTAAGAAGGGTGTGAATCCATCATCTGCCAGTGAGATCTTTTTCAGTGGAAAATACTTAGGCCCCGGTATTCGGATTGGTGTGATATCTGGTATGGTAGCTCTCACGGTAAGTAACTAGTCTCCTACTTCAGACAAGCAAAATTCCCTTTTGTTTTCATTCTCTTACAGCTAAATTCCCCGAATTTCAGGAAGCTGTAGCAATTGGGAGGACATTTGCTGCCATGAAAGACTATGCACTGGATGGTAACAAAGAAATGATGGCACTGGGAGCCATGAACATTGTTGGTTCTCTAACATCTTGCTATGTGGCTACAGGTAAAACTATTAAATCTTGTTTAAGCCTCTTTATACAAATTTCTTCTAGCTAAAACTGTCATATTAATAGGAGTTTTTTCTGATCTTTATGCAGGCTCATTTTCTCGGTCGGCAGTGAACTACATGGCCGGTTGTAAAACTGCAGTATCGAACATCGTTATGTCCATAGTTCTGTTATTGACTCTGCTACTCATTACGCCGCTATTTAAGTACACTCCAAATGCGGTGCTTGCTTCCATTATAATAGCTGCCGTTATTGGCCTTGTGAACATTGAAGCTGTGATTCTTCTATGGAAGATTGACAAGTTCGATTTTGTTGCTTGCATGGGAGCCTTTTTTGGTGTTATCTTCAAAAGTGTTGAGATTGGCCTTCTAATCGCGGTAATAAGAAAATCAAGACAAGATTCAGAAAAGGGTTTCTATCTTTTTTGCATATATTCACTTATCCCTCCTTATGCAGGTGGCTATATCTTTTGCCAAAATTCTTTTACAAGTGACAAGGCCAAGGACTGCAGTACTAGGGAAGCTTCCAGGAACTACTGTTTATAGGAACGTCCAGCAATACCCCAAAGCAACCCAAATTAATGGCATGCTCATTGTCAGGGTTGACTCTGCAATCTACTTCTCAAACTCCAACTATATCAAGGAGAGGTAAATCACTGTTCTTATTGCTAACAATGTGTGCTTGTAGCATTGTACACTCACATAATTTAAAATGGTAAATACTAGTCTCTATTGAAATTTGGAAACTATTATTTTGCAGAATTCTGAGATGGCTGAGTGATGAAGAAGCCCAAAGGACAGCAAGTGGATTGTCCAGACTAGATTATCTCACTGTTGAGATGTCACGTAAGGGTTCCTAAGAAATCCTTTCATTCTGTTTTTCCATAATAATTTTGATGAATGAAGCTATTCATCCTACCATATTATTCTTGCAGCTGTTACTGATATTGACACCAGTGGCATCCATGCCTTTGAAGAGTTATACAAGAACCTTCAGAAAAGAAAAGTCCAGGTAATCAATTAATGATTAACTAAATAATCATTTCTAATTTCTGTAGAAATCCTTTTGAAAAAGTCTCTAGGTACAGATTTTGTTTCGTTCTGTACTCTTAAAATTTGCCAAAAATGATAAGGAATTTCAAGGTCCATGTCCTATATCATATTTGCTTGACAGTGATATAGTCTAAGTGAGCTAATTAATTAAATGAGTTTGTTGCGTGCAATTAATGTGATCAATAATAACAATATGCAGTAGAAAACAACTTGTACTAATTGTGTCTGTTTTGTGTTTTGACAGCTCATCTTGGCAAACCCAGGGCCAATTGTGATAGAGAAGCTGCATGCATCAAAGTTAACAGACTTAATTGGAGAAGATAAAATATTTCTAACAGTGGCTGATGCTGTTTCAACTTTTGGTCCAAAGGGTGAAGGAGAAGTATGATGAAAGAAAATAACTGCTTCAACTCAACCGTTGAAGTCAAAGATGCATGAGCAGAGTGTTACGTAGATTTGTCATGAATAGTTGTGTTTGGTTTTATTTAATCTATACCCAGATGATGTATAAAGAAAATGTAAAGAAAAGTGGTTCATGGTTTGATTGTACTGCACAATGTGTTTATATCTTACTTTGTTCAAGTAATTATTTTCTTTATGAGATGTAATGATTTGATGGATGGAATTAACTATAAGAATTTCTAAATGGATGAAATGTCACAAATAAAAAATGCCTCACGTAAGAGTTTGCTATATCTGGTGATCTATGTATACCACATGATTTAAAGTATGATATACTTCAATCTCCATCACCAAATTATTGGAATATAATTTTTCTTAAAATATGTTGTTTTGTATCAGAATCTTCATAAACCTTCGTAAAAATCAGAATCTTCATAAGTTGAGAGTGACATTTTGTATTGTTGTTTGATTGGCTTTTGGGATGCCGAAATGGTACTGTATGATTTAAATTGACTGTTCTCATTTAATATGATCTTCAGCTTTCTAAGTTTATGCATTATGACGAAAACAATATTTTTTATATATTTATAAGGTTAAAATTAAAAAAAAATGTGTAATTACTTGCAAAACCATGTTCATTAATATTATAGCTTTAACCCTTTAAATAAAAATCATTAGAGTATTTATTATTCTTGACTTCTACAATACTTAAGTATTTTCTCACGTATTTATCAAGTTGTGTCAAGTATTTCATTGGCATGGTAAGTTATGTACTGCAAATTTCTTTGAATAAAAATTCAGAAGTATTTTTAATAATTCTTCTACTAAAAAATTCTTAAATTTTAAAAAATATTTATAAACATTTATATCCCTTATACAAAGTAGGACTCCTTTATATATATAATACATTTTATAATCTATTATAATGAATAAGAATAAAAATAACTTACAGTGATGACGAAATTCTTTTTATTGAAAATATGAGTTTGTTGAATGAGTTTCTTAAAAAACAATATAGTTTAAATCAATTAATTTATCAAATGACTTGCTTGCGTGAATTAATTATTTTCTTTTGTAGTTAAGTGATAAGATTACCTCTTTTATTAAAATACTTAGTGAGTCGTGTTTTTTGAGGTATTTTATTTATAATCAAATATTATTTTGGATTTATAATTCTTTGATAAAATTAAGGTCAACGTTCTCAATTTTTGTCCCATGTTATTTTTTTTTTCTTAACTAGTGATTATTTGCCCTGAATTATTTGTATTACGATTTACTATTTTATTCTGCAAATTTGCTCTAAATTACGTATTTATTTTAATATGACTGTGATAAAAAAATTATATATTTATATATTTCATCTCATTTATTGATAATCATTTTTTTTAATTTTTCTAATTAGACTTGAATAATAAAAATTGTCTAAATCTAATTTAGATCTTACTTGTGATAAAAATCGAATCTTTAAATTTTAAAGAGGTGGGAAGGAGAGACGTTAAAAGGTAGGAAGGTGTTGAAGTTCATTAATTAAATGGAGAAAGCTAAAAGAACAGTGTCATGTGGATATGTAGATTTGTAATCACTAGTTATGCTTGATATGACTTGTTAATATTAATTATCTCATTTCTTATAATAATTAAGCATTATTGGATTAGTAATCCCTTATCAAGTCATGTCAAACCTAATTCACACTGTAAGATTTGGACTATGCATGTAGGATTAGCCAAATAAAACAAATTTAAACTCTATCTTATGAAGTAACACTTGTAACGCCGTCGTAGTTTTGGAGGCAGTTCTGCTTAATAAAAAAATTATCATGTGGTTACAATTATATATTATGGTTGTAAATTATTTCTTATATTTAATGGCGACATAGTTAAACAAAACGATCCATTTTCTCAAATGAAATTCATTCGGTTGACCATAAGGAAAAAAAAAATTGCAAATTCACACCACACATTGGTTTAAACTTTTATAGAAGGGTGACCACACTCTAATTTTTTTATTTTAATCAATATCCCTTTCCCTCTCTCTTTTTTAATAACATAACTCGATATCAATTACCTTTCACAATGATAAACATCACCTCTAGATTTTGTGTTTGAAGTCAATCCTCATTATATATAAATTAGAATAGATATTAAAAAAATTATATAAAACATTTTATATTTTTTAAATGAAAAATGTTTAACTTCGTGCTTCTTTCCATTTTATTTTTATATTATTTTTAAGTTAAATGTAATATTTTCCTAAAAAATTTCATAGCTTAAAATAAACTTGTATAAAAATAGAAATTATTCATCATAAATTTAATTTTTTATTAGATATTTGAATAAAATATAATTTATAAATTTTAAAAAATATATATTTATTATAAATTTGAGATGTCTTAAATTCCATGAGAGAATGATATGAGCAAACCTGTAAAGCTAATTTCAGAGCTACGAATATGGATAGTTTGGTCCGTTTAGATTGGATTTGTGTTGGGCTCACAAGTTTAACGTATTGGATCAACCTTTTTTTGTAATTTGTAATCAAAACAAAAATTTTTCTCTCTAGCTTTTTTTTCTGTTCCTCACAAGCTATTCTTAGTTCATTGATAAAAAAAATGTGAAAAATTATTACAAATAAAAACTTGAAAATTTTTAAAAACAATTACGGTTTTTTCAGATATTACTTATGAACAATTCATTAAAATGTACAGTATGATACATGTATTAATAAAGTACAAAAACTAATAAGTATAAGGGTTAATAATTAAATATACTGTGCTGTTAGCAGTTTTCAATCAAAACCGTTAAATTTATAGATTGATGAAGTAAGATAAAATTATTGACAAAAAAAAATTATATTATTAGTTGTTATGTATTAATTTTTGTGGTAGAACTATTTCTATGTAATTATTTAGTGTATACAAGTCAATCATAAAAAACACTGTTTATAAAAAGATAAAATGATGTATTTTTTTATTATCGAAAAACATTTTTTATTTTATTCTCAAAATACAATCTACACATTTTCACAATAGCATTTTTTCATAACTAGGTTAGTTTGGTTCACTGGTGCAATTTTTTTTAAGAAAAATCTGAACTAATTGAAATCAATAAAAAAATTATTGGTTTTAGATTTTTTTCCCAGGGACATGTAAATACCTACCTGTACTAATTAACATTAGGAATAAGCTAGAACGTGTGAATTCAAACCACCTAAAAATTAAACTAGTAATTAGATAATAACTTCTATTATATGACTATATAAACAATGAAAATCAGATATCACTAATGTTAACTTTCTATGGATGATTTAACTTTATTGCTCTCAATTAGTATGTTCTTAAATTTTCTAAGTGTTTAATAATCTAACCATGTTATTTAATTCCTTCACCAAACAAGTGATCTCATGTATGTACTGTTTTGTCATAAATAATTGTTTTCTAATAGTATTTTAACTAATGGAGTATATCAAGTTAGGAAAGACGAGTGATAAAAACCATAGATCTCTTAATTATATACTTTATATTAATAGTCATAATCAATTAAGAATTAAATTCAAATTGTTCATATACATTATTAGAGAATCAGAAGTAAACTATATTTTTCAAATAAGAAGAAACGTGAAATAAATCAAACTTTAAGACACAACTATCTAAAATAGAATGTTTATAGTATCTTTTTTATGAAAAATGTTCATATTTAAGGATTATATTTAATTAAGTCTTAAGTATTTTTAATTAAATTTGTATTAAAAATTTGTATTACATTAAGTATTTAAAATATTTTTTTTATTTTTGTCTATATAATATGTTGATTGACGGATGACATTAAAAGATGACAAAATTTATTTTTGTCTTTTTGTTTCTAACTCATTTATCAATTTGTTCTTTATTTCTAATATTTTTTAACTTGTTGACCAATTTTTTTATTCTTTTTTTAAAAAATCTTCAAAATAGAGTTGACTAACGAATTGAAAAACATTTAAAAATATATACAAATTAATCAACAACTTGAAAAAGAGAAAAGCAAATATAATAATAATGCTATCTTGTTGACAATAAAATTAAATGAGGAAGTATTTGAACAAAATAAGAATTATTTTGATATGTGATAAAACTAATATTTTTAGTGGAAAAATAATTGAAAATATTTAAATTTATAAAAGTTTTTAAAATTTAATTAAATTGAAAAATTAATATCAATTTACACGTTACACATTCTTATTAATATTTTATCTATTTTGTTATATTTGGTGCCATACAAGTAAAGAAACAATAATTCAACTTTGTAAAAATTAATATTTATATAATTGTAATCACCTTAACATAACAAAGATCATTAATACACTATCAATTACAGCACGAGTTAAAAGACGGATATATGTTGAGAGAAAGATGGAAAAATTGAAAGAAAAAAAAGATTAGGGGTTCTATTAGATAAATTTGTTTACACTCTTTAACCTACCAAGTTAGGTCCCTGTTTTGTTAGTTAAAATGACGTGTGGAGAAAGAAAGTGACAGAGAAGAAATAAATTTTAAAAGTAATGAGATATGTTATTCTATTTTTTATTAGTTTTCACTCTCTTTTTTATTGCTTTGCTCGTTTTTTCTTTATTTATATTTAACTAAATATTTTAAGTTTGTTATTCTATTTTAATTTTTTTAATTGATTTCCATCTAAACTTATTTCATTGAAGAACTAAATTGAAGGACTCTCTTTTTTTTTTATTAATTTTAAATTGTAAACTTGACATGACATTCTAACTGCAAGTAGATGGAATCCAATGTGCCCTCATTCAGTTTTGTTTTCCTTAAAACTACTTGTTTTTTTGTCAGACTTTTGCGAGGAAAGATCAAACATACGAGAGCATGATGGAACCAAATCTACATTTTTATTCTTAATCCTTTGTTTAATTTTTTAATTTTGTAAAATTATTATAAACTTTATATAAAAAAACTGGTCGTTAGAAATAATTATGAATATAATCAGACATCAAAACAGATTCTCCAATTAAAAAGAAAACAAAATAACAGAAGAATCTGCAACCACTTTCTGAGTTTACCATTTCAGATGGAGATTAGTACCAAATTTTTTTTAATGACTATTTGAAATCATAAGTTAGCTATATATTTATTATATGAATAGCATATCATGCATTTAACCATTCGTTCTCTATATATTATATGAATGACATCCTTAAGTTAACAGATGTCATTGGAGAACATATTTCTAACAGTGGCTGATGTTGTATCAACTCTTCGTCCAAAGGGTGAAAGTATTATGAAGAAATTAAATAACTATAACTTCAATTCAACCAAAGGGTGTGAATTAACTGTTCAAAGGTTCTCATTAGGAAGTTTCTGAGCAGAGAGTTATGCAGATTTGTCATCGATAGTTCTGTTTGGTTATCTCTGATTAATTTATGTGTGAAAGGAAAAGGGAAAAACAAAATGTGTTGTGTTTAGCTCACTTTGTGTGAATAAATATATTCGTAATGATAGAAGAAAGAAAATTGACTTGATGATTTGATGGATAGAGTTGATTATATATGATGAATTTCTAAATGGAGGGAAAATCACATAAAAATATTTAAGAACTACCTGATAGAAGAACCAAAGCATACCACAAGATTAATAACAATATCATATACTTCAATGACCATCATGAAATTATTGGAATATAAACTTTTTTAGAACACTATGGGACTGGGTTGTAACTTGTATCAGATTCAATGTGTTTTGAGCTTGTGTATGTGGCTTTTGGAATGCCGAAATGGTAGTATTTTTACAAAAGATATAGTTTTTGTTTGTACTTGTAGTGGCAAAAGTATGTTTTTTTTTTTAATATATTTTTTTTAAAGTACATGTATATATATATATATATATATATATATATATATATATATATATATATATATTTATATATATTAAAATTTTATTATTTTTTTTATAAATTTAAATA
>Ga0099825_1005758_pt1 | contig 15792 bp, 12 predicted proteins | sample SiratroredBW_FD_76838 | JGI IMG/M metagenome (GOLD analysis project Ga0099825, IMG submission 76838) | Root nodule microbial communities of legume samples collected from California, USA - Siratro red BW | ecosystem: Host-associated > Plants > Roots > Nodule | place: USA: California | collected...
GAAATCTCAATATTTTCCAACATGATTTTTCTCTTTGAGTGTTTCTTACTATCATTGGCGTCGTTTGAATTCCTATTATTATTATCAACTCTGCGAAGGTATAAGGTTTAAATGAGGATTTTGGGTAAAGTTTCAAAGCTGGCAGTGGTAATAAACCATTAATTATTTTTCTAGAGTCGTAAAATCAATAATATAATGTTCTAAATTAGCGTTAGGTCTTACTGAAAGTTGTAGAGATAGGAAAAGTGGCTTACGAAGGCTTCTTTATAGTTATTCATGTTACTAAGAAGTTCATTTACATTAAGATGTACTAAAGTGTGACACAATTTATATCTTGGGTAAGGGGAGTGTACTTCTTAAAACTAGGTGAGGAAAATATAATTCAAGCATCCGTTAAAGAAGAATGGATGTTTGTTCACTCATTTTTCTCTCTTTTTAAGTTAAGCCATTACTTAATAATGGATACTCTGTTTTACAAAATGGCATGAGAGAATGCTCTTCATGTCAAACAATCCCCTTTTGGCATTTGCATTGATACAACTAGTACTACCTTTTAACATTTTTCAGTTAAATTTGGAATTCACTCCACAGTGACTGTAATAAACTCTTTGTGTTGACTTGATTATTACAGAAATGCATTGCTCAATGCCTATTAATGTTTTTAAAATAAGTATTATACAATAATGGATATGACAGAGCTTGGGGATGTCATGACGGATTAACCATCCAATGTTTGCCCATTGAAATATCTTCTCTCGTAAGCTCAAATCAATGTGGTTTGCCAAACTGTCTACACATTTACTTTCCAATTTCCAGATAGAATACCTGATTAATTTTATGGGGTGTGATTTGCTAAAGAGTGACACATGTGAAGGATGAAAAACAAAAGTATTTGATGAAAAGCAAAACATTTACACTGTGAACCTCAACAGCTGTGCATTCCATTGAGTACTTTCCATTTTCATTAGTACCCCTAGGACATTCATTGGAAAAACCTTTATTTTATTACTTCTTCAATATCTTTTGCTTTAAAATTTTTGTTTTATTTAATTGTCATTTGACAAAACTATCGAAGCATTAAATATTTCTTTCTGATTGTTCCCTTGGTATTAATGAGTGAGATAGGATTCCAATAGAGTGATGATAGTATTTAGAGTATTTTAATAAAGGATATTATTTGGAGTATTTTAATAAAGGATAATTCTGTAAATTGCTTATTATTAACTATTAACTATTCTCTCTTAAGGGAAAGCTAAAAATGAATATCAGAGCAAACTTTTCTATCTTTTTCTTCCTTGGTTAATGGTATGTTATATTATTTTAACTTTGTGTTGACTTCTGGATAATGGATAATTTTGATTTTCCGTTTCGAGATTTAACAGTTTCATTGTCTGATTTTATTAATTTATATTTTAGCATCATTAGTAGTTTATTATGTTGTTCTGTTGTACTTTCTTTTCATAATAATATTTCTTCTATAAAATACGATTATATCTCAATTGCAGGTGATATTTTTTAGTGGATTTTGTATTTAACCTGATTGTCGTTGTACCATTTTTTTTTTCTCTTTTCCAGTCTAAGCATCCTTTACATTATTTTTCCCGAGGCTTCGAAAACATGTTGCAGTTTTCATCTTTATGATTCTTTCACTTGTTCATGCTTTATGTCAACTTGAAATGTAACCTTTCTGCCCTTTGCTTGTATTTTAGCTGACGGAAGAACTGTCAAAGGTTGATGGGAAGCTAAAACTAACAGAATCTCTTCTGGAAAGCAAGGTATTTCTTGAAGCCTCTGTCAAGCTTAGTAAATAGCCATTTTCCTGGGTTAGGTGTTATGTTTTCTGAATTGAATATTTCTGGCAGAATCTTGAAATAAAAAAAATCAACGATGAAAAGAAAGCGTCGATGGCAGCTCAATTTGCTGCTGAAGCCACTCTTCGAAGGGTCCATGCTGCCCAGAAAGATGATGACATGCCTCCAATAGAAGCAATTCTTGCTCCTTTGGAGGCTGAACTGAAGCTTGCTCGGCAAGAGGTATTACCTTGTTGGAGTTCATATTGTAACCCCTCGTAGAAAGAGCTGATGGAAGCACTGACATTGGCTTGGGGTGGCTGAGTGTTTACTGTATACTTCCATTTATTCCTTGCAGATTGCTAAGCTACAAGATGATAACAAAGCTTTAGATCGCCTTACCAAATCCAAAGAGGCTGCACTAATGGAAGCTGAGAGGACTGTCCAGTTTGCCTTGGCTAAGGCGTCAATGGTGGATGATCTACAGAATAAAAATCAAGAACTAATTAAACAGATTGAGATTTGTCAGGTATTCAATCTTGTATGATTATTCTCTCTCTTGCTGCATCGGAATCATACTAAACTTTTACCTTCTGGCTATGTCATCAACTCTCTCAGGAAGAAAATAAAATTTTGGACAAAATGCATAGGCAGAAGGTGGCAGAGGTTGAAAAGCTTACCCAAACTGTGAGAGAACTAGAAGAGGCTGTCCTTGCAGGTGGTGCAGCTGCAAATGCAGTGAGAGATTATCAGCGTAAAGTTCAAGAAATGAATGTAATGTGTTAAAAACTCCCTTTTTCTTTTATTCTTGATTATATTGCCTCTAGTTATTTTATTTTTGTTTGGTTTATTTGACATTCTTTAGGAAGAAAGAAAAACACTGGACAGGGAGTTGGCCCGTGCCAAGGTAACAGCAAACAGAGTAGCTGTTGTGGTTGCAAATGAATGGAAAGATGCTAACGATAAAGTGATGCCTGTCAAACAATGGCTTGAAGAACGGCGATTCTTGCAGGTATTTTTCTTTGTTCTGTGCTGATTCATCTGAATTAGTGGTTGAGCTTTTGCTTTCGTTACTCTTTTTACCTATATTTCTTTGATATAAAATTCTCACATTTGGTTTTGCTTTGCATTCTTATAGGGTGAAATGCAGCAACTTCGTGACAAGCTTGCTATAGTTGAGCGTGCTGCAAAATCTGAAGCACAGTTGAAAGTAATAATCTGGTTATTGTCTATTAACCTAGGTGATTAGTTCTTCCATTATTCATGGTAAACTTTTAAAAATTTTCAGGAAAAATATCATTTACGACTTAAAGTGCTAGAGGAGAGTTTGAGAGGAAATTCTAACAGCAGTAATCGTGGCACCCCGGAGGGAAGAAGTGTAAGCAATGGTCGTCGTCAGTCTCTAGGAGGAGCTGATAACTTCTCAAAACTATCCTCTAATGGGTTTTTATCTAAAAGATCACCATCCTCTCAACTGAGGTCATCCCTATCTTCTAGCACAGTATTGAAGCATGCTAAAGGAACATCTAAATCTTTTGATGGTGGTACAAGATCACTGGAAAGGAGTAAAATGCTGCTGAATGGAACACCTCCAATTTACTCATTCAATCAATCTCTTGAAGAAACCCAAGAGAGAGGCGCAAGTGATAATTGGAAAGGAAATTCAGACGATAAGCCAAATGACTTACCAACGGTAGATTCAGTGGATAGTGTTCCCAGTGTTTTGTATGACCTGCTGCAAAAGGAAGTCATAGCCTTGAGGAAAGCTGGTCATGAGAAAGATCAAAGCCTAAAAGATAAAGATGATGCTATTGAGGTAAGTGTTTGGTCCATTGTTGTGTTTGAATATAATCCTTGACCTTCTTATTTGTAAATGACAGTCCTTGCTGATTGTTTCCAATTTCATCATCTATCAGATGTTAGGAAAGAAGGTAGATACATTGACCAAAGCGATGGAAGTTGAGGCTAAGAAGATGAGAAGGGAAGTGGCTGCTATGGAGAAGGAGGTAGCTGCTATGCGTGTGGAGAAGGAACAAGAGAACAGGGCAAAGCGTTTCAGCAATGTAAAGGGTTCTGTAAACAGTGCTCAACAACAGCTAATTTCTGGAAGGTAATTGTTATTTTCGGGGCCTCCATGAGAATATGATTTTTAATCAAGTCCAATGGCATAATGTGATGCATTAGCCAATCTAACTTAATAAGACTAGAGGTTTTGTTGTGTGGATTTTTTCTGATCCTTGCTTTATTATATCATTTTCAAGGGACATTTCGTAACCGATCTCTGTTCTTACATATAAACAATTTCCTTTTACTGGATCATGTGTTCTGAATGCTCTTTGGTTTCCGGCTTTTCTCTACTGGTTCTGACAAGTGTACAGCTTAACACACGTAGGCAGATTGTAAGATCTTGTTATAACTGTAAACGTGTATTTAACATAAAAAAGTATAACTTAAGTAACAAATATTTGTAGTAAGTCCACTGAAATTTTATAATTTAGATATTTATCTTGTAGTTGTTGTGTTATTAACATCTCAAGTCTATTTTATATTTGATAATGATTATGGAAAAGGAAAACATAGCAGAAAATGGAAAAGAAAGAGAAACCAAAATCAGAGGTTATGTTGCCCAGGCAAGGCCCAGAACAAGTCCAATGTGAGTTTCAGAAGCAACCAAAACAACGTTAGTAAGTATGATCTAGAAAAACCAAAGAGAGGGTTAGAAACTATAAAATAAAAGGGAAGAGAATGACACCACCTGCTACTGGTAGTCACCAAGAGAGGAAGGTTAGAAATCAGGAGAAAAGAAAAATCAAATCAAGAGAGGTGTCAAACTCGGAATGCAGTGAATGTATAGAGAAAGCAGAGAAATGTCATACTATGTGGGAGAGGAAAGGTGTCATGAATTAGTCACCAGAGTGGGAGAAAAGCAGAGGCATTGCTTGAAGAGATCCAGGCGAGCATGTTAAATGCTGGCTTATTTGGTTGATCTGTTTCACTGCATGCTTGAGTGGACTGTCTTGGGCTTATGTGATGAAGTTAATGGTAAACTGTTTGAAATTGTTTGAGGGATAAATTGGGCTTTCGAAATTTTTAAAATGTAAAACTTGGGGAAGGGGATGAACCAGTTCACATACTTGTTCTGCATAATTTGCTGAACAAATCTAGGATTCACTGGGGGAATTTTCAAAATTTTCACAATCTGCTGCTTGATTTATAATCTACTGTGAATTGAAATTTCATGGGAATTCACTTACCCAAACCCCTCTCCCTCCTATGATACTTGTAAGCAAGATAGAAAAATAGACTGCATCCTCTCAGTGTCCTGATTTTTTCTTTGAACTGTCCAGATTTTGACATTCATAAATACGTTTTGGCGACATGTTGGTATTGAATGTTGATATAAGTATTTCTATATTATTGCACTCTTTATTTTTACTGAAGATGAGTTATCAACACTCAGTTCAACCCAGAATTTGCCACTTAGGGTTTTTGTTGCTCTTTGTTTTTTATTTTCTTAATTAGTTAAAATAATTAGAAGTATGTCCACACATTTTAAACAAAGGAATGCTGTATTCAGACTGGGAAATATTGGTTACTGGGTTTGGGATACCGCTTTCTTTTCCCCCTATTAATTTGGAATGACTAATGGGATCTCTAATCTGCACAGGAATGTGACAAGGAGTGGATTAACACGCAGCACCCAATGACAATTAGTGTATTACAGTGGCGCTCGGGAGTAATATTTCAATAGGCATCATCATTCTTCTACCCTTCTCTGTTTTTACCCTTGTGTTTTGTCCAATTGATTGTAAGATTGTAACTGGCATGCCGAGGACCAGTGTTACTGATATTAGCCATGGATTGGGGATAAGAAAAACAATTGCAGGATTCGGTATGCATCTGACCTAGTATTATGTTCTCTGCTTAGAGAGAGAGCGACTAAGAAGGCAGGCAATGGAAGGCAATTAACTTGGACTAACCTTTCACTCTTTCAGCATTTCTGAGTGGTGTGGTTGTATAGGTAGATCTATTCTCTCCCTTTTACTCCTTTTTGCAGTTTATATTTGTAATACGCAGATAGTGTGATTGTCTTGGTTCAGGTTTGTTAATATACACTAGCGGTTGATCCGTGTCATGCACGGAGTATATGTTTGCTTGTGAAATCATATATCTAATTTTGTTAGAAAAATACCTTCAAAATAATTCTTATATAGATATTCATTTATAATTATAATTTGTTGGATGGTCTGTCCAAACTCAATTTTTCATAGGAAAGATAGCCAAAAAAGTTCGGTCATTATTTTTAATGAAATTGACTGAGATAGTTAATAAAAGATTCTCCAGATTTTGAGTATATAAATTCTATTTATTCATTTAATATTAAAGCCAGCACACACAAGACACTTTCTGTGAGAAAAAAAAATCAGGAGTCCAGTGGTGTCAAGGATAATTTGTTGCGTATGATGCGCATGTTAAATTTTTCTCAGTTGTGTTTAATTTTTAAGGATAAAAGGATATTCGGGACGACAAAATTGTGAGTATAAAATTGTTATTAATAAAGGGGAAAAAGTTGATTGAGCAAACACTTACAAGTTATGTAAAGAGGACCCGAAAGTAATAAACTATTAATCAGTTTCAATCAATTATAGATATTAAGTTTTCTTTTTCCATGCCAGGCTACAGTTTCCTGTAAGTTCGTTGTACACATTTCAACATTAATCTCTTGAGCCAATAAACAAATTTCCTTTATGTTGGTTGTACAGAGCTCTTTCTTCCTATACTCTCAAGGTTTTGTCCTGCAGCTCCACGGGGTGTAGGAAATGTCATAAGTAATCCTTCGTTGTTTTGTTAGAAAAACTTCGGATTGAAAGATCTATAAATTTTTTATATTACATGTTAAAAATTTAATTTTTAAATTATATAATCTAGAAGTTAAAAATTTGAGTGGTGTGTTTTACATTGTACAAGTTTTCTGAGATATAACAGAACCTTCTCGACCATAACAAGGATGATAGAACTAGTAAACAGTTAAGCACTTATTTACCTCTTTATCGCGTATGAGGAGGGGAATCGATAGGACTTAAGCCTATTTGAGTCCTAAACTTCATGTATACAAGATCTACTTCTTTTGCTAGACGCATGCTTTCTGCACCTCCGTACACTAAACAAAATGATCATTATACTCTTAATGAGAAAAAAACCTTACAACTTCTAACTTTTTTTTTTCATATTATACAATTTAGAATATAAAAGAAATTTGCATAGATGAATGGGTCTCTTTACTACTCATTCTAAAAGTGTAAGAAGTGTCTTGATATATAAACCTTTTTAGTGTGTGTAATATAGGCAATGTGGGACTATAAGCCTTTTGTGATATTCACAATTCACGAAAATCTTTCCCACATTACAAAAGGCAAGAGAAAAAAAGAAAGAAGAAAATTTTGGGTCTTATATAAAACGTAATACATCAAAACTTGTAGAACAAGTTATATTAACTAGTCGAGAAACTTAAGACATAATGTAATTGGTATAACAAAGTATAGGAACTAAAAACACTTAGTGATGCTAATGGTTAATCAATCACAATAAATCTTTACAATTGTTACTATTATTGCTATGTTGTGTTTATTAGGCTATACACGTGTCCCGTATTCATGAGTGCTTTAGAGATCTATCACTTGAAAGTGACTCCACTTGACACTCATATAGGTTATTTCAAGTGTATGATGTAAATTATACCACATAAACCCTAAACCCTAAATTATACACCACCTATAAGGAATATGAAATGTGAAAATCATTAAAATTTTGCTAGAAGTTAAAATTTCTTATACCACATAGAACTTAAATACAAACTTTACACTTTTAATGATGCAATATTTAACACTTTCACACATCACAAAAATGAACAAATTTGATTTTAAATAAATTTTAGTGCTAATAGAACAACAAGTGACTTGTTTTTATGCATATGAAACGTGTTCATGAGCTTTCTAATTACAAAGGTTGAGTTTCAATCACTTGTTTGTTTGCAAGTGATTTGAGTCCCATTTTCCTTGATGCTTCTAGAACCATGTTTCTCAATAGGGGTTTCATCATAGGATTTGCTAGATTTTATTATGACTTAACATAATTAATAAAAATTGTTCCGCTCATTACTAGTTGTTTTATCAAATTATGTCTAAATTATATATGTTTATTCTTTCCATTATAGGTTTTACTTTTACCTATAATTATTGTCAATTGGCAATCACAATGTATTGATACATATGAGGTTGGTTTCATTCGTAATGGATTATTTGCTTGGTTAATTAATTGACAATCACAATGTATTGATACATATGAACTTTTTAAACCACTCAACTTCACTTCTAACCATTTCAAGAGTAACAAACTCTAATTCTATTATTGATCTTACAATAATTGTTTGCTTGGCTGATCTCCATGCAATCAGAAACCACCACTATATTCAATATCATACTTTATTGTACCTCTTAAGTATTTCATGAGTCTTACAAGTGCAATTCAATGATTCTGATTAGGAGATTGAGTGTACTTAATTGTTTACCTACTATATAAGCAATGTCTGGTTTGTAAAGGCTTAATTGCAATAAGTTTCCAATTATTTGAGCATTTATTTTTCTTTAATTTAGAGTTAACATCATAAAGGGTAAAGGGTACTAGCCAATTTAAAATCATGATAGCTAAACTTCTTAAGAAGTTTCTCAATATATTAGTAATATACTTTTCCCTTCCTTATTATTCTAACTCCTAAAATAATATTTGTTTCACTCGTGTCTTTCATTTCAAACTCTCAAATCCCAAAAATAATTTTGTTCTAGAAACTATATCATTATAGGTACTAAAAATTAACATGTCATCAACATATAAACATATAGTGACATATTCACCATTTTCAAATTCAATATACAAACATTTATCAACATTGTTAGTAGAAAAAAATCATCTTAAATTAAAACATTATCAAGTTTTTCACATGCCATTGTTTTGGTGTCAGTTTTAACCCGTACACAAGTTTTAAAAATTTACATACTTTGTTCTCTTGCCCAGGAACTATACGCTATTTAGGTTAAGTCATATAAATTTCTTCATTTAGTTCATCATTCAAAAGGGTTGTTTTTGACATCATTTAGTGAATAACTAACTTATGGATATATGCTAGAGCTAACAATACTTGAATAGAAGAAATCCTAGTAACTGAGGAAAATGTATCAAAGTAAACTATATTTGGTATTTGATTAAAACCTTTCACTCCTAATCTTACCTTATATATTTTTATAAATCTATGAGGATGATACATTTTCTTAAAGATCCACTTACACCAAATGAGTTTTGCTCCTTTAGACAAATCTACTAAAGTTCAAGTGTTATTTTCCTTAATTGAATCAATTTGAGTCTTAATGGCTTTATCCCAATGTTTTGCATCAGGAGCATTAATAGCTTCTGAAAACCTTAATGGATTATTTTGAATTAGGTAAGTATAGAAGTCATCTTCAAAAGTAGTTTCTTTCCTTTGACTTTTATTTCTCCTCAAATACTCACACATGACATCACTAACAATATTTATAGGTTGTTTAAATATATCACTAACCTTTAAAGAAAAAAATGTTCAAAGAACTCAATGTTTCAATTCGAATATAATATTATGATCAACTACATCACTTTTAAGAACAAGAATCCTATAGACAACACTATGTTTCACATAACTTAAAAAGATACAATCAAAAGTTTTAAAATTCATTTTCCTTTTTTTAAGATCAAGTAACATCACTTTAGCTAGACATTCGTGTATTCTTAGGTATTTAAGATTTTAAGTTGGTAACCTTTCCACAATTCATTAGATGTTTTACCAGTTTTCTTATGTAATATCCTATTTTAACAAAAAAACAAAAAATATGTTGTAAGAAGTGATTTTTTCCAATGATTATCAAAAGTACTAAAACTAATAAGTATAACATTTATTATTTATTTAAGAGTCCTAATTTTCCACTTAGCTACTATATTAAATTTAAGTAAATAGGGTGAGGTTACATCATCAATAATACATTCTTTAAGACAATAATCATTAAACAAAGCATATTCATTGCTTGAACCCTCTTAATTTTTCTGTTAAATTAATTATCTAATTTTATTTTACAATTTTAAAAATATATCAAATACTTTATTCTTATATTTGAATAAATACACTTTAATGTATCTAGAAGAATCATATATAGAAGAAGAATTATATATAGATTACAAATAATTTTTACCACTCTAAACATGAGTTGTTTAATTAATATACATATTCATTAATAAGTTCATAAATATTAAATGCAAAGAGACCATATATATATATATATATATATATATATATATATATAAATAAATAAATAAAGTAATAGTTATTTTACACACAATATTGAATCCAATTTTATTTTTGTTATGTAATTTTATTGTCTTTATAATTAGAGTACAAGTACGTGTACTTTTTTTTATTTTATTTTATTTCATTCAATAACTCTCCTTTTAGAATTTATTTAATGGTTTTAACAATCTTCTTGTATATTACATTAATTATTTGAACAATATTAATATTTGTATTAAGAATGATTAATTTGAATATTAAAATATTATGTTGCATCAAGAGAAAAAAAACCTAGTTTCATTTATAAAATTTACTATTATTTAATTGCCTCTATCTCACTTGTATTTTATTTTTTAAAATGTAGATATGTATGAAGTTTCGTTTTCCCATAGTTAAACATAATTAGAACATATGATTAAATTAACACTGTATCGGGCGTGAGAGATTGATTGCTCTCGATGTAATCCCAAGCATGAAAACAGATGCGACAATGCATCGTGTCACGTTCATTCAATTCCACATCATCTTTATTTAAAATCCAAATAACAAATAATACGCTAACGCATTCAGTTACATTCTCCTTGGTTGCTGCATTTCCCCATGCAAACAAAAACACGCACACGCATTTTCGACGTAGAAAGAAATCTGTGAAAAGTCACCATTCGCATTCCCTGCTAAGTCCCACTATATAACCGTTTTTTGGGATCCGTTTCTCGCATTAGTCGTTGTTCCACAAAATGGCGACCATGACGAGCTTGATCGGTCTCATCAACAAGATCCAACGCGCCTGCACGGTGCTCGGCGACCACGGCGGCGAGGGAATGTCCCTGTGGGAGGCGCTTCCCACCGTCGCGGTGGTTGGAGGACAGGTGCGTTTAGGTTACGCGCGCTTCTCTTCGATTCTGACCTTCTCTCGTTTTCTAATCGATTGATTGTGCTTATTGTATTTATTATGAATGGTTGATTGTGATTTTGGAATCGAACCAGAGTTCAGGGAAATCATCCGTGTTGGAAAGTGTTGTGGGAAGGGATTTTCTGCCACGTGGATCTGGTAATCTTCACTCACAGTGTTACTTAATTTGCATTTACGTTATATATTTTCTTCATAAATCTTGTTTTTACATGTTAACAAAATAAATATATTTAATGTCCTGAAAACATTTGAAATATCCAAGCTCACACAAGTGATATTTATTAGTGTTTCTTAAGCATGTTATTCAGGTTTGAATTATGGTTACTTTCGATATGTAATAAACATTTTTTAAAATAACTCTGTGCGATTAAGGTTTGATCGAGTTAGTATTTTTTTTTTTAAATAAAAAAAACACTGACACTATTTGAATAATATAATTTTATTATTGGAAAATTATAGAAAAAATATAAAGTTATGATTACGTAGGGATAGTTAAATAGGAGTGAAAGAGACACTAATTTGTGTTTCTAATCAATTTTAAATAATAATAAAGGTTATTATATAGTTTGTTGCTGCCATTTACTTGCATGAAGGAGCTGTCTTATGAGGAATTGGAATTCAATCACCTTTTCCCATTTTTTTTTTCAAGTATTTTATGTGTTTTACTTTTCTCAGACATTAAACGATTTACCTTTTTATTTAATACTTTCGAGGAGGATAGTAAACTCACTCTTATTTGTAATTGAGTTAGAGATTTCTTTTGAACTGTTGTTATTTCAATGTTTTCTTTCAGTTTTAAGAGTTTTTTTTTTAAAAGCAGACACGGCCACTAAATCTTTATTTTCATTGGATCAGAAAAGCTGAAAGATTATGGAAATAATGTTTGTTTAGTTTTTCATGACTTGTTTTGTAACCCGGGAAATATATAGTTCTGTTAGAAATTTTCACTAATAGCTAGTTATTGGCCATGGTCCTTTTGCTTTTATTTGAAACAATCATTGGTCATTATTCCGTTGATGTCTGTAAAGAATGGTTATTTTTATTCATCTTAACGCCTTTATAACATTATTTTTAATTATAAGGTATTGTCACAAGGAGGCCCCTAGTGCTGCAACTTCACAAGACAGATGATGGGAAACAGGAATATGCTGAGTTTCTTCATCAACCAAGGAAGAGATACAGTGACTTTGGTAATGATGTTTCTGACTATGGACATTTCTCTCCTAATTCAGTAAGATTTGCAGTAACTAATGATGAGCTCACATCATGTAAAGCCACTTGTATTGTAGTCTTCTATTGATTTAATGTTACTCGTCTAATCTCAATTTTTTGTTGAATATATGGTATCATGGGCTGAAGATTTATACTTAATTGAGCTTAGTGGACCACAGTCCGTCATATAGAGAGTGATAGATTGAATCATGAGCTGCAGAATTTGTTGCCACGATACAGAAATCCATCTGATTTACCTATAATTTGCAATTGTATTAGTTTTTCTTCAAAAGTAACTATCATTAAATTAAAATAATAATACAGAATTATTTGTCTTTATGATAGAAGAGCTGTGGTTGTATATGAGACCTAGGCTATCAGGCCCATTTTTGGCATGGGTATGATGCTATATTTGATGTTATACGTCCCTTGTTAAGCATGACTAACACAATTGCAGTAACAATTAATTTCATTTTAAATTTTCAATTATTGGATTGTCTTACTTGCCACATTTTAACTAACAAATGCATTACAAATTGGATTTGTCTCTGGATAGAATGATAATAAATCTTGTATTTCAACTAGAGAGATTTTCTTTGTAATAATCAGGTTTGCTTTCCATCCATGAATAGAACACGAACACCAAAGAGCGGCCATAATCAGTATTCAAAACCCTATTGAACAACATATGTTAAATAAATCCACCTAGAAAATGCTACAATGTGGCCCAACAGATGCATTAGAAAACAGAATAAGTCACTAAATAAAGGTAAGATAGATGCTTCTAGTGGCATCATACAGTCCTTATGTATAGGAGCATCAAATAGTGCATCAGACTGTCTTCATAGATAGTTGCATCAAACGTACTTGTTTACGAACCCAATATCAACAGAAAATATATTATTTAGAAGAGATTTGCAATACTTAAATCCTACATGTTAATGTTCCTTTGATTTCAGAATAGGAATGTGTTTTCCATGAAAGACTAAAGGTTAACTCTTGAACATATTACATTATGATGTTTAAGCTTTGTTTCATCATTTATTTGTTGAAATTATAGGTGACAATATATCACAGTAGCTGAGCTCTTAACTGTAGAAACTGAGCTCACGTTTTCCTCTTATGTCCCATGCAGCTGCTGTGAGACAAGAAATATCAGATGAAACAGATCGTATAACTGGGAAGACAAAGGCAATTTCAAACATTCCAATTCAACTGAGCATATATTCTCCACATGGTATTTATTTCCATCACCTGTTGATATAGCACAAGCAATTTAACTGATTTTATAACTTTGTAACGTTGTCATGTGTTTTTTTTTACCATCATCCCTTCTCATTGAACCTATTATTTGGTAATTAATTAAAGCACATGTGGTTTAAAGGTAAGGCTAAATTTTGTATGGTTGAACTATTTTTTTTTTTTTCTATACGCTTTCTTTCCCTGTGAATCAGTGTGCTGGATTTTCATTTTGTCCTAAGAATGAGTATTATGATTTAAGTTGTAATTTTGTTTTGAATTGATAGAGTTCACAGCGTCAAGAAACAGCTGACCATGATGAACACACACAGACTCACTTCAATATTGTAAAAGCATAGAGAGAAAACATACGTAATAATCCACCACCCAACATATCTTTAGATGGAACACACAAACATTAATTTGGTTCGTCACTATTATCTCAAAAGTAGTTCACTGTATCAAATGTTGAAATAAAAGAACAGCGAGAAGGAAATTGTTGTCTTTATATACACAAACTTTCTGATTGAGAGAAATATTTATTCAATACTTAACGTTGCCTTTATATAGGCTAATGATTTAACCATACACCATTCATTTCCTCCACTTATTTTTCTGTCAAAATAAACTCACTAACCACTCACTAACTACGTACACTATCAAATACTAAAGATTCGGTAATTAATAAACAATAATAAAAAAGTGCAATACTTGGTCAGAGTTTATATGCTGGTATTGAGTTTTCTTCTACTATGACAGCATTGACATATTTTGGATTTGACTTTATGATTCTTGTTGAACTTCTCATTTTTCTCATTTTTTTATTATTGTTTATTAATTACCGAGTTTTTAATATTTGACAGTGTACGTGGTTACTGAATTTATTTTAGCAGAAAAATAAGTGGAGGAAATGAGTGGTATATGATTAAATCATTAGCCTATATAAATACAACGTTAAGTATTAAATAAATATCTCTCTCAATAAAAAAGTTTGTGTATATAAAGACAACAATTTCCATCTTACTATTTTTTATTTCAACATATCAAATAGATATTTATTTAGGAATAGATTCATGACTTCGTCATGAATGACACTTAGTAGACATTAATTGTGCTGCCTTTGCTACCCATCATTATGATATGGGATTCTCCAAGAGTAGAGAAAAATGCATATTTTGATTTTCCACTTAATTTCATTTATTTGAAAATTTAATTGTTTCCTTTTTCAGAAAAAAGAAACTGGATTTCCAAGTTTTTGTTGTTTCATTTCATGTTAATGGTAGTTTCACCTGAATCTATATATTTCTCTAGATGATTTTTATTTCGCTTTTTAAAAGAGTGATTGTTACAAATAGAATATAACTAGTAATTACTAAAATATTTCTTTACTCTCTCTTCCTTTTCCAAGTATACATAACCAGGTGAGGCATAATGCATAATTCCATATCAAACCGATTGTCCTTATAGAAACTAAGCCTAGAGTGAAATGAAACCATGTATTTTTAAACTGCCTAGTCATGGGAATGACTGAGTATCAACGTGTTGTTTCACTCTTAAGGGACTTCCCTGAGAAAGAATTTGTTTCTCAATTGATTGAGTTCCTGGTCCACTATAAAGATTGAAAAATAATAAATAAAACCATGAGGAAAGTGTTGTAAATACAAAGTTAAATGACTGAAAGGATAAATTGAATTTATTGGTCCGGGGGAAAATTTTAAATATTTAAAGGGTTGTACAACCGACACTTTTACAAATAAATTAACCATTCACACTCTATGTTTTTAGGAAAAGGTGATTTAATGTGCTTTAGTGATGGATAACGTCCTAACAACTACCCTAACATTTTAAAATCTCCTTCCTTTGGGATAAACCAAACTCCAAACATGATGGGCAAGTCATGGTCTTTGGTTAAAACTACTGCCCACCGATAAAGTGACTATAACAGTTGGCTAATTTTTTAGAGCTAACATAACTGAATAATGATTTTCCCTTTGGTTTTATTGAAGTACAAGAATTAATATTCTATGAAACACATTCATAGACATCAAACACAATAAAATACGTGGACAATGTTTGATACCATGAATATATATTTATGTTATATATGTGGACTCTAAACAATCATTATTTTTTTTTATCTTTTCGTTATAATTATCTTTATATATATATATATATATATATATATATATATATATATATATATATATATATATATATATATATATTTTTTTATTTATTTGATATATATACTTATTTTTTTTATATATCAA
>Ga0099825_1005761_pt1 | contig 15780 bp, 22 predicted proteins | sample SiratroredBW_FD_76838 | JGI IMG/M metagenome (GOLD analysis project Ga0099825, IMG submission 76838) | Root nodule microbial communities of legume samples collected from California, USA - Siratro red BW | ecosystem: Host-associated > Plants > Roots > Nodule | place: USA: California | collected...
ATAAGCAGGTTGTTCATGACTCTTCATCTTGATCATAGGCAACTCTCCCTCTTGACTAATCTCAAACATCGATGATAGAGTAGCAAGAGCATCAGCCAATTGATTCTCTTCTCTTGAAATATGTTGAAATTTCACTGTGCCAAAATATTCCAACAACCCCTTGATATATGCCTGGTAAGGGATTAACTTATAATCACGAGTCTCTCATTCTCCTCTTATCTGATGGATGACAAGAGCAGAATCACCATATATCTTCAAACTCTTTACTTTAAAATCAATGGCAGCTCGAATCCCCATAACACATGTCTCATATTCAGCTATATTGTTGGTGCAATCAAAGCATAATCTAGTTGTCATGGGTGTATATTGTCTTTCAGGAGAGATAAGTACTGCCCCTATTCCATGTCCCAGTGCATTAGAGGATCCATCAAAAAATAGAATCCATGTATCATCATCATCATCATCCTCTTTAAAAAGAGACAAAATTTCTTCATCTGAAAATTCAGGTTGTATAGGCTGATAATCCTCAACAGGTTGGTGAGCCAAGTAATCTGCTAGAGCACTGCCCTTGATAGCCTTCGAGTAACATATTGTATATCATATTCTGACAACAGCATGTGCCATCGAGCTATTCTTCCCGTGAGAGCAGGTTTTTCAAAGATATATTTGATTGGATCCATTTTGGATATTAACCATGTAGTATGACTCAACATGTATTGTCTTAATCTGCGAGCAACCCAAGCTAAGGCACAACATGTTCGTTCCAATGCAGAATATCTTTATTCACAGTCGATGAATCTCTTACTAAGATAGTAGATAGCATGCTCTTTCCTTCTTGTTTCATCATGCTGACCCAAGACACATCCCATTGATCCATCTAAAACTGTCAAATACATAATAAGAGGCCTCCCAGGAACCGGCGGGCGGGGGTTCTTGTAAATATTGTTTAATTTTGTCAAAAGCTTCTTGACAGTCCTCATTCCATTCTACAGTATGATTCTTACGCAACAACTTGAATATTGGTTCACAAGTGAAAGTTAATTGAGAAATAAACCTGGCAATATAATTTAGTCTCCCAAGGAAACCTCGAACCTCTCTTTTTGTGCAAGGATGTGGCATTTCTAGAATCGCACGAACCTTGTCTGGGTCAACTTCAATTCCCTTCTGACTCACAATGAAACTTAAAAGCTTTCCAGATCTCACACCAAAAGTACATTTTGCCGGATTTAATCTAAGCTTGAACTTCCTCAATCTTTCGAATAGCTTTCTCAAATTAACGAGATGCTCTTCCTCAGATTTGGATTTGGCGATCATATCATCGACATACACTTCGATCTCCTTATGCATCATGTCATGGAAAAGAGTAACCATGTTCCAGCATTTTTAAGCCCAAAGGAAATTACTTTATAACAAAAAGTTCCCCATAAAGTGATGAAGGTAGCTTTCTCCATATCTTCAAGTGTCATCTTGATCTGATTATACCCAGAGAATCCATCCATGAATGAATACAATAAAGAGGCAGCAATGTTGTCCACCAAGGTGTCAATATGCGGAAGTGGAAAATCATCTTTCGGGCTGGCTCTATTCAAATCCCGATAATCTACACATATTCGTACTTTTCCGTCTTTCTTTGGTACAGGCACAACATTTGCCACCCATTGGAGGTATTTGGCAACTGCCAAAAAACCCGCATTAAATTGCTTTTCAACTTCTTCTTTTATTTTTAATGTCATTTCAGGTTTCATTCTTCTTAATTTCTGCTTGATTGGAGGATATTCAGGTTTCAGAGGTAATTTATGTTGTACTATATCAGGATCTAGACCAGGCATATCTTGATAAGACTAGGTAAAAACATTCCTGAATTCTCGCAAAAGAGTAAGCAACTGCTTCTGCATTTCTTCTGTCATAGTAGTGCCAATCTTGACTTGTTTCTCTTCTCCTTCTTCTCCTAAATTCATTATCTTTATCTCCTCCTGATGTGGTCTTATTTCTTTTGTTTCTTGTTCCACTAATCTCAACAATTCTGGAGGGGTCTCGCAGTCTTCATCATAATCATTTTCCGTATCATCGACAGGGAGGGAAACATTTGTACACAAAATTTTTGGATTTTCAAAATCATCGCATCTGCAATTATATACAAAAATAAATATGCAGAAAAAGAAAATATGAAAACATGAATTTATGATGCAAACTGATATTATCACTGAAACTCAAAACATAGGGTTTTAAGCCAAAGTGGCTTTATTTTAAAGGGAAAACAACCAAAACACTAAAAGATTACATCTCTTCGGTGGTATACACCATAGGTAAAATCTTTGAACTCCCAATTATTAATTTGTGTATCAGGAAGACAAGGGTGCACAAGACTCAGCTCTTCATCTTCTAGCATTTCTTCAGTCATTGCTACTTTTTCATAATTGATCCATCCAAAACTTCGAAAAGTCTGCTTTATGTCACACAAGGTAATTCCTTTTTCTTTCAGCTTGTAGCCTCTCAGCTTGGCTATGTTTCTTTCTTTCTTTTCCTCTATCATCTTCTTTTCATCTTCCCAAGTTGGTTTATACCCCAATCCATACCTTCCTTTGTTTTCAATCAACTTCAGTGGATGAACAGGTCCTTGACCATTTTTGCCCAGTCCCTGTCCATATTTGTATCCTTCCTTCAACATAAATTTCGCCATCATCAATGATCCTAGGGGGTTCCACATACATCATTCCCACAATCTCCAAAGCCTGGAAAGAAGTTTCAAGAGCTTCTTCAGCAGCTTCAATATAGAGAGAAGATAATGGCTTGCTCACAAGTAGATCCTCTTCTCCAGAAACTATGATTAGCTTATCATCAACCTCAAACTTGAGTTTTTGGTGCAAGGTGGAAGGTACAACTCCAGCAGTATGGATCCAAGAGTGTCCAAGCAAATAGCTGTAGGCAGGAATGATGTCCATCACTTGAAATGTTACTTGAAAAGTGCATGGTCCCACTTGAATGGGTAACTCAATATCACCCATAACCTCTCGTCTACTTCCATTAAAAGCTCGGACAATCATGCTGCTTGGACGCAAATGAGCTCCATCACAGGGTAATTTGTCAAGTATAGTTTTAGGCATCACATTCAGAGACAATCCATTGTCAATGAGCACTCTAGCCAGGACATGATCCATGCATTTTACAGAAATATGCAGAGCTTTGTTATGACCCCTCCTTTCTGTAGGTATTTCTTCCTCAGTGAAAGTAAGATAATCATTAGCAGTGATGTGACTAATGATACCTTCAAACTGGTCTAGAGAAATGTCTCGTTCAACATGAGCTCTATTAAGAATTTTCATCAATAACTTCCGGTGAGAAGTGGAATACATCAATAACTCCAACAGTGAAATTCTAGCTGGTATTCGATTTAATTGATCCACCACCTTCTACCTGTGCAACCAACTCCCTCTACCTTTGAGCATACTCCTTAAAGGTTTCCAAATTCTTCTTTGACATATTTTGAAGTTGCAGTCTATCAAGAGCCATATCAACATTATATTTGTTTTATTTCAAAAATGCATCCACTAAGTCATTCCATGATCTAATTCGGGTTGGTTCTAGACGCATATACCAGCTTAGAGCAGTATCTGCTAAGCTGTCCTGGAAGAAGTGCATCAACAATTTTTCATCCCAACATGTGCCGCCATTTTTCTGCAATACATAGTTAGATGGTTACTGGGACAAAAAGTTCCTTTGTACTTTTCAAATTCAGGTACCTTGAACTTGGGAGGAATCACAAGATCATATACTAAGCATGAACCAGCAATATCCCCAAATCCAAAACTACCACCTCCTTCAATAGCCCTAAGCCTTTCCTCTAAGAATTCCAGCTTAGTCTTAGATTCTTCAACAACATCTTGAGGTGATCTTTGAACTGCTGGCCCTATTGGTGCCCCCTCGCCCATTGACACTTGGACAATTGATGGTGTTCCAGTAAAGACTGTTGCCCCAGCATTAACATTTATGGGTCTATCACTTGGTTGCACTTGAATTGGCTCTGGTTGACTTACTGGTATGCCAGCAGGGTCAACTATGACATTAGGAGTTACAACACCTTGCACATTTTCATCAGGTGAAGTATAATTAGGAGGCAAACCATAAGGAGGCCATCCACTGTTTCCTTGAGCAGTATTGGTTTGAAGTGCTCCAATCTGCAGAATCGCAGGATTGGAAGAAGTAGCTTCATCATTTCTAGTTGCAGAATTATCTCTAGTGTTTTTCAGAGCAACTAAGGCTTCAAGGATTTGACCCATCTGATCTTTCAATTGGTTGACATCATTTTTCACAGATTCCACTGATGCACCCAAGTCTTCCATCCTTATGCGATTTGCACGAGTTCCGTATAGGTGTTGCGGAAATTTCTATTATTTTATTTACAAAAGAATTAGCAAAAAGAAATTGATTTTTTTTATTCTCTTTTATTTATTTATAAGAGTATGTAAAATAAAAAGTAAAAAATAAAAAACATGAATGCAAGGAAATGCAAGTTCTGTTATTTTATTTTAGAATTTTTTTTTATTTTTTTTTATTTATAAGAGTATGTAAAATGAAAAAGTAAAAAAATATGAATGCACAGAATATAAGTTCTGTTATTTATTTTTTAAAAAAAATATTTTCTTTTATTTATAAGAGTATGTAAAATGAAAAATAAAAAAAACATGAATGCACAGAATATAAGTTCTATTATAAAAAAAATAGTTTTATTTTATTTATAAGAGTATGCAAGATGAATACCAAGATTGCGAACTCAAGAACTAAAAAAGATGTGGAATACTCATAGAGACTTAGTAGGAATCTGCTTTTATTCATTATAGGAAATGAGTTGTTGGCAACTTTATTACACTTATTTAAAAAAAACAAAACAACATACAGACTAAGTAATCTGATTCTTGTTGCAAGCCCCCACATATTTATTACACTTATTTAAAGCAAACAGAAAATGAAAATATCTAATTCTTATTACAAGCCACCATATCCTTCATCAAACCCACCAGCCACTTGCAATGATCTAAAAAGGTTTCTACTTCCTTTGGTACCGTATGGAACGTCAGAGATACATCAGCCTCCCTTAACATTCTTGGAACATCTTCAATTGCCCCATTAGCCAAAGCCGCTAGCTGGGAAAAACACATCTTCTAGTGTTTAGTAATATGCTCATGCTCTTTCAAGTGTTCTTCCAATTGAACAATCTGGGCTAAGTAATTAACCTCCTTTTCTAACCGCGACACACGTTCCTTTCTTGCCTTATCCTCCCCTTCCCTTATCAAATGCTCCATTTCATCCATTGGAATCTGAAAATTATAAATCTGGTCAAACATTAATGTTTGTTCCTTCTCCATCTCCTTATACCATTGTATCCACTATCTTTCCGTAAATAAAGCCTGATCTCTTTGCTGAATTAAACCTTCTAAACGGGCATTGAGAGCAGTCAAGTCTGGTTTGAGATTGGTGCTCTGCCTTTTTCTCTTTTTTGTTTTTTCACAATGTTCTCTTGATCCTTCACCAAGTTGTCATAGCTGTGACGAAGATCAAAGAGTTTACTTGTCAGTCTGACATTCTCCCCTTTCAGCTCATCCACCTCTTGTTTCAACTGCTTGACTTCTTTTGATTCTTTTGATTCTTGTTCTTGCGCTCCAACTCTTCCTTTGGTACTTCAGGAACACTCAGCTTGAAGGGCAGCTTAACCATCCAAACTCTTTCCACTAGCCACCTTTCATATGATATCTCGTTATCCATGGTCTAAGGTCTAGTGTCCTTCCCCTGAATGACCATCTTGTTCCAAGCTCTTTGAAGTTTTGGAAGTATCTCAACTGATGAACCCTCTTCATAAAGAACTAAAAGAGGTTCTAAAACAACAGAAATAGGAGCCCCTGCTATTGGGTAACCAAATTGTCTTTGAGCAAGCACAGGATTGTAGTTGATACAACCTTTAGTAACTATGAGTGGTACATTAACCCTTTTAGAGCATTGGTACACCATATGGCTTCTCTGTTGCCATGTTGGCTGCCATTGGATTTTCTTTTGAGTTAAACCAGCTAGACATTGAACCCATTCATTCGCTCCCTTGGTCTTCAGCCCCTGTTGCTTAACTGATTCCACTAGACACTTAATACCTACCACCCTTTCTTCAAAGCGAGCAATCAGCCAAACAAACAAAGTAGGTAAGCAGCAAACTATCAATCTTCTCTTCCCTGAGTGACACTGATTAAGAGCTGTGTAAGTGTCAGCCAAGATTGCAGTAACTGGATTTTCAGCATGAGTCTTGAAAGCTAAAAAGACCTTGATAACAACATCATCTACAAAACTATCAGCCTTTGGAACAACATAACTCCAAAGAGAGCTAATGCTAAAACATCCATATAGGCATCCCAACTTTCTTCTTCATAGATTCGGCGCAAATGCCTTTAAGAAGCTTAGAACAAAACCCTTTATATCATATAGCTCAACAAATTCCTTTTTCAATTCCTTCGCAGATATTTTCATAATCTCAGATAGGGTGTACATGGAGAAAGGTTGTTCCAAGTGTTGATAAGGCATTATATTGTTTGTTGGCATGTCCAGGATTTGCAAAAACTCTTCAAAAGTTGGCACTAATTGAAAGTCACAAAATGTGAAACACCTTAATGGAGGATCATAATAGTAAGCCAGGGTAGTAATGGCGGGTTCCTGAACCTTTACTTCTAGCAACCCAACAAGTTCCCATATCTACTCCTGAATATAGTCTTCTGCACTGCCTTGAGCTTCTGTCCTAGTTCTCTTAAGACAGTCAAATCACTCTTCAGCACTTTGACTCTTATCTTCTTCTTCAAGCCTTATACTGCAATATTTCTCTCAAATACAGATTTCACGTTAAGTTCCATGACTATTCCACACTTTTAGTTTCACTGAAATACCGCAAAGAAAATGTTTGTAATGCAATGGATATGAGAAAAATGAGACTATGTATTTTGAAAGAGTATGTGAAAAGAAATGAGATTAATGTTTTTTCACAAGTCAAAAATTTCTTTTTTAAGAAAAATTGTTCTTAGCCTGTTCTCACAAATTTCTTTTTTTTTTAAAATAAATATCTATCTTTGTTTTGTAATGTATGCAAAAAAAATGATGTTGATTGTTTTTTGTTCAAGATTCAAGGGGTTTCATATGTACAACAGATAACAAGTGGACCATTGAGCTGCAAAATTCTTCCTTAGTGTCCTAATTATGGTTTGACATAATGGATAGAGTTCTAGGATTTTTACATGAGTTCACACAGGATAGCTTTGCCTTAATTCCTATTAAAGTTCACTAGAGCCATGACCCACTTTACCACACATCCACATCAATCAGTAATGACCTTTATAGACATGATAATAAAGCAAACACACTCTAGTTGGAGCTTTCACAACGACCAGGAAAAGTACATCCCCCAATCTTGCTACACGACTCCTCTATTTCTAAACTTCACATACCCGGGTATAGGGCCCCACTCATGATATGCAAATAAAATGTGTGTGAAGGGAGAAAATGCAAACCCAAACCCCATCTGCAAAACAGTCAGGAAAATCCCAGACAGATATATATAACATGTCTTCTATCCTAGGGTTCAATATTACCACAAGCATAAAACACACAAATATTTACATACCTGGATACGCTCCTGCGCTGCAAATTAAAATGCATAGCATGCAATATATACAAAAAAATAAAAGCATAATATATAAACATAAATAATCCTAAAATAATAAACAATATACACAAACATAAATAACAACAAATACTATTTACAAAAGTAATAAACTGAAAAAAGGGAAAAATAAACATCAGATAACCACATCAGATTTTACTAAATTAAATAAATTGGCCTGACTCTCTAGAAAGTTCCCAGTGGAGTCGCCATCTGTCGCAACCGGATCACAATAGGGCGATCACAAATTATTTCTTAAAAATGTTTAAATTGATAATGGAGTCGTCACTATAGCTTATTATGGGAAAACTATAGAAAAACCAAAAATAAAAATGCCTACGAACCAAATTCAACATTCGGGAGTCAGTTACGTGTGGAGAAGGTATTAGCACCCCACAACGTCCATCTTAAAACGATACATTTAATTAAATGAAATGAAATAAGTGTGGCTTTACAAAAAGTTATTTTTCCCAAAAATAATAATTATAGCAACTAAAAATAAATATATATTTACAAAAAATTGAAGATAAAGAATGAACAATAAACAAATAAAATAATAACAAAGACAAATTTTAATTTTTTAATTTTTTTGAACCCGACAAAGATTGACCTTGGTCCTACGTATTTCCAAAGAAAAATCAGGGATCACGTAGTTCTAATTTGAAAATGGTTTAAGAATGTGTTTAATATATTTTTTTGCAATTTTGAGATTATATTAATTAATTAATTTTTATTTTTATTTTTATTTTTTGAAAAAAAGTGTTTTACTTTTTAGAAAATATTTTATTATTTTTTTTATTTTTTTCAAAATTTAGATATTTTTTAATTTTTGAAAGATTTTATATTTTTTAATTCTAAAAACCCCTTTTTCTATTTCTTAATTATTTCATATTTTATATTAGAAAGTTTCTTTTTTACGTTTTGTATATATATATATATATATAGATATATATTTAAATCTATTATTTTTTATTAAATATTTAATACAAATGATTATCTAGAAAGCTAAGTAAAAAAAACAAAATAGAATATAAAACTAATATTTACACTTTTTATTTAGATATGTATGCATTTATATGTATATACATAGGTATATACATGTTTAATAAAATAACTAAAATAACAAATGAATCTTGACCGATCGAAAGAAAGGAAAAGTGATATATAGTGGTGTGCGGCAATATAAAGTGAATAAAAAAAAACCAGAACTAGATAATATTATAAATATATGCTAAATTATACTGTTAAGAGTATAAGAAAATCGTATATGCAGTTTTCAAGATAATAACAAAATAAAAAAAAAGTTAGATCAAAATGATTTAAAAAACATATAATGCCCCAACTTTTTACTCTCATTCCCATCTCAAATTGGAATTGGGATTCATTAGGATAAAGGACCAAATGCAGGATAAGCATGATTTGAGGAATGTCCAAACAGGGATAGCGACGAGGATGTTGGTGGCAGAAAAGGAAGCACCATGAACCAAAGGCAGTGGTGCGGTGGCGCGATTATTGTGCAAGTGCAGCAGTTCACATTCGGTGGTGGTAAGAGCCGTGGTGGACACCGACGGCTCGTGATGAGACTTTGATGGCCATGGGTGATGCAGATATGGTTTCAGGTTTTGGTTCTATGTTCTTTTTCGGGCTTCCTACCTCTTTCTGTTTGGTTTATGTGCTAACCTAATGCACTTTTTTTATTTTGGGATTATTTCGAAAGTAAACTCGTTTTCTGACTCTGGCCTCACTGAGAATTGGTTCTATATAGTTTGGGTATTTGATTCTTAGGCACTTTGGTTTTGGATGGGAATTTTCGGACGACTGTTTTCGATTTCTTAGTTATGTTTTGACTTCTGGACTTGGCTACTGAGTTGATAGTTCTTGGGATTTAAGAATTGGTTTTGGATTTATAAGGTTTCGGTGATTTTTGGTTGATTTGGTTCTTGATTAATTTGGTTCTGAATTTGAACTCGTTGGATGACGATCGCTCTAGGCTACAAGCTGAATTTTTTTATTTCTGTTCCTGGAATAGTAATGTTACTATGTATATTTTTTTCGAGAGCTACCTTTTTGGAGAGCTATCAGACCGTGCTAAGCAGTCAGATGAACAATATCAATTGTGCAAAAATGCAGCAATTAAACAATACCAGGATCCGTGCCAGTAACAACAATCTTCAGCACAGTTATAATAGTTTATGGAATCATTCAAATTTAATTTAACAATATTTACAAACTGATTATCTATTCATACTGTACAGGATAAAATAATACACAGCAAATACAAGCAGAATTGGTACGAAATTAAAGACAAGACAAAGAGGAGAAACATCACAAAATAAAAGGGAAAAATACAAACCAATTGAAGACTTTTCACTTAGCTTCTTCTTTTCGTTTTTGTTGTGATTTTCTCTTTCAATCCCTCTTTCATAGTTGTATATCCTTAACAATATTATTGATTTTTTTTCACAGAACCACATCTTCTCAGTACCTTCTTCTCTCTAAATTTCTAATCTGTATCTCTTAATTTCTGTATCCTCTCCCTTGAAAATGTATCCTCTCCCTTGAAAATAAAAACTCTTTATAACTTTTTCCTGTTAATCCCTTCATCTCCCTCCATAACACTCTCAATCATGATTCTTAATTAAAAATCAATTATTCCATCCTCTTTGTATTAACTGCCTTTGGTTTAAAACTATATGGTTACATTTCATGAAGAAAAAGGGCAATAAAAAATGAATAGTCACTTGAACATGAATGTAGGTACTAAAGTTACACAGGGACTTGAATGAACAATGTATTTATGTGAACCTTAGGCTTATGTGGCAAACATAATTAATATGGCCAATGTATTTCTGTTAACCTTAGGGCTTATGTGGCAAACACAATTAATATGGACAATGTATTTCTATGAAGCTTAGGGCTTATGTGGCAAATACAATTAATAGATAAGTGAGGTATAAACAATAACTTTTTTTATTTTTAATAACCTCTTAGTAAATTAGGCTTAAGAAAACATATTTTACTTTTATTTTTATCAAACTGAATCAGAATTTTTTTATAAATGAACCTCCCTATTCAATTAGGCTCACTTAATTTTTCTATTTAATTTATTTTAAGACAGACCCAACACCTTTTTTTTTGTTATTTTATCATTTTTTACAAATTTCATTTTATCTTATTTTTTATTATTATTTAATCAAACTTTAGTCAAATTCTTTTTATTATTTATTCTAAATGACAAAGAAAATAAATAACACATGTTAAAAATTTTAATTTCTTATTTTTATTCTTTTATATTTGTAAAAATAATTTTTATTTGTTTGAACGAAATTAAATGTTGACAAAACTCAACCAACACATTTACCTTTAATTACTTTTAATATATGTCACTTTTCTAATAGTGATATATGTAAAAAAATTTACACTAATTAAAAATAAAATCAGTTTATAATATATGAATTTAAATGTTACCTTCTAAACTAATTTGTGTATACTCTACCACTTAATCCATCTTAATGATATATAGATAGCAGTGTTATAGAATAATAGGTGAAAATTCCTAGGTGAAAATTCCAAAGTAAGTGTTCACGCGCCGAACAACCTTGAACAGTAGAGTGGTGTATAACGTAGTTTTATTTGTTTGTCTGAACGTGACTGCTGCAAAAGTCTTACAACGTAATAAGGTGTTTGTCAGAACCTTCTGACACATCTTTCTCTCTCTCTCCATTCTCTTTCTCTTTCTTCCGACTTACAATTGAAGTAAATGGAGGCGAGAGCAGAAGCACTTCCGTGCCCAGCTTGCCCTTTACAAATCCCTCTTTTAACATTTCCTCATTCACACTGCAAAAGTAAGAAAAGAAGCTTTTTTTTTTCTCCTTGATCATCACTATCACATACACACCCTCTAAAGAAAAAGGAGAAAAAAGCCCTCATATGAATGTGACAATGGAAGCTAAGCCTCTTAGGATTGTTCCCTCTTCACACAACACTTCTGGTTTCTCTTCCACTCCCTCTTCTTTTCCCCATCATCACATGTTCTTCATTGCCACCTTTTTTATCATTCTTTTTTGTTTTCCTTCTTATTTTTGTTCTCAAGTTTGTGTCTTTTTTGAGGGGTAGGAGGTGGACCCCAGAAGAAGATTGACATTGGACACGCAATGGAAGGTGCTGCTGCTGGTGTTGTTGACGAGAGAAAAAGGGTTGTTAAGGTCAAGGAAGAGAACTCTTCCAACGGTGTTGAACTTCATCTTGGGTTAGATGCTTCTCATTCTGCGCCACCACAAATGAACCATGTGATCACTGAAGCTCAGAGGCGTGAGCTTCACCACCAAGTTTTCATCTTCAACCACTTGGCTTATAAACTTCCTCCTCCTCATCACCTTGTGCAATTCCCAAACAACATGTCAGGTTTGTAATGAACAACCTTTGATAAAGTAATCATGCATTCTTTCTATATTATATATTTATAATAAAGTTTTATCTTTTAAAGGTGTTGTGTTTATTCTTGGATGAACCAGTGCCTTGTTTGATTCTGTCTTGGAATGAAGTACTATATAGACTACTTGTTTCTGTGGATTTGATTTTGGCTTTGTCATGATTTGTTTGGTGTCAAGATATGGGCAAAATTGTTGCTAGTGGATTTAATTAGCATAGGGGTCTATTTGGGATTTGATATGTTCAAAGGTAGGTCTAATTTCATATCTTTTGATGGTAAAAGGGTATGTTTGTTTTTGCATGCAAGGTAATGATGAGTTTTTTTTCTATATACTTTTGTTCATTGGTTTCTTTCTGTTACAGAATACAGTTTCCTGGGTTTTGATCATGGGACTACGGTGGATCCAGAACCTAATAGGTGTAGAAGAACTGATGGAAAGAAATGGAGGTGCGGTAAGAGTGTAGTGCCTGGTCAAAAGTACTGTGAAAAGCACATGCATAGAGGTCGAAATCGTTCAAGAAAGCCTGTGGAAACACCTCAACTCAACCCTCCATTGGCAACTGTGGAAACACCTCAACTCAACCCTCCATTGGCAACAAAACCTTCTAGCAAGTCACCTACCAAACCAGCCTCAAACCCAGCATATGGAATTTCGAATCCAAACCTTACTATGGCCATGCAACCTAGTCACACACCTTCCAGTATCCTTTCAAGGAGCCTCAACATTCACAATTGTTCTTCTATGAACAGGTCGATCCCTTCAAGGAGCCTCAACATTCACAATTGCTCTTCAATGAACAGGTCGATCCCTCCAAGGAGCCTCAACATTCACAATTGCTCTTCTATGAACAAGTCGATCCCTCCAAGGAGCCTCAACATTCACAATTGCTCTTCCATGAAACGGTCCATCCCTCCAAGGAGCCTCAACATTCACAATTGCTCTTCTATGAACATGTCGAAAAGTCTCACGGCTGCCGACTACCTCCCGGTGTTTCCTTCCGCCTCTGCAGTGTCCCCTGGCTGCGCTCTTGCCACTGCCGGCCCCCCTAAGGTGGCGGCAACATTTGGCACTGTGGCATCTGTAGCTCCGGATGACAAAAGTTGCCTAAAGATGTTCCAGAAAGATAACCAGTCCAAGAGGTGTGTCAGTAACAACACAGGTAATAGAAGTGATGGGAAAGGAAGCATTGTTGGTGATTCTAATGGCATCTCTACTCGAATAAGTTTCTCTCCAACAAGTGTTCTTCAAGGTAATTTTTTTTAGTTGGTTGCTATAATTTATGCATTGTTTTCACTATATTTTGTAGGACTATAGGATTAAGACAGATCCCCCCATTCTTCCCCCACCCTGCCAGAACAACAAACTCAAAGCCTATCAAACTTGTTCCATGGAGTGGGGTCAGTGATATGACTTTGTCATGTCATGTTTCACTTGATCATGAGGCCTCATGTAGCTCAAATGTTGCTTAATAGTCTCCCATGGTCCTACCAATCCCTACTATCACAAAACAGAATCAATAGCAATATAGTATCATAGCAAGCATGTTCTGTCCTCTTTACTGTCATGCTTTTTCTGTGGGGCCAAATTCAAATTTCAGAATCTCATGTCATTGACATGGTGGTTAAATAATAATTGTGTGCTCAATTAGTCTAGAATCTAGATTGACTTCTCCAGAGCTTACTCCTAACTTTACATGCACATAAGACACCCTCATGGATACTGGTCCTTTTGCTTAGATTTTGGTGTTCCACAGAATGCACTAATTTTTGTGTGCTCCTTTGGCATTTTAAGAATGTGAGAATTATAAATATAGATCATGTCAAGATTTTAACATTTAGTTAGTAGTTACATGACTACTATGTGTATTTATCCTTTCATCTCAAACATTCAAATATGATCTAATGATGTATATATATACTGTTTTTGTTTCTCATAATAACCATTGGTAACTTTCTCCCTATCCCTGTGTTAATGTTATTACTAACTTACAAGGACAAACCTTTCATTAGAAAACTGATAGAACATTCTTGTTTCTTTTTGCTGCCATTTTCAGTTTCTGGTAACAACCCTTCTTACCTCAATGGCAAAACCAACACGGAACCTGCATCCAATAGGTGTCGGAGAACAGACGGCAAGAAGTGGCAATGCAAGAATGCTGTTCTTCCTGGTCAGAAGTACTGTGCCACACACATGCACAGAGGTGCTAAAAAGCGCTTTTCAAACCATGAAATAGCACCAGCAGCTACTACTACTACAACTACTTGTTCTACCGTTACTGTTGCAAGGTTGCCTTCAACTTCAGCCGCAACCAACATGCACAAAGCACATGCTGCAATTCCAAGTACTAATCTCTCCATGTCAGTCACAGCAAGTGCTCCTTTCATACAAGGCAATGTGAAAGGCCCCAGTAGCAGTGACACTGATACCACCATCAGTGACGCCTTGCAAGAGCGTAGCTATACTTCTTTCTGAGAGACACCTTTTTTCTTGTTTAATCCTGCATCATGAACAAGTAGCTTGTGACATTTTGAGATCAACTATATGTGAAGTGAACAATGATCTCCCTGAAGAACAATGATCTCCCTGAAGAACAATGATCAATCCTGTGGTTTTTTTATCATGTCATCCTCACAAAGTGATAGATCAAATCATGTGGAATTTAATATCTATCAATCTCTTTGTTTGTCCATTCATTTTGTTAGACTAAGGAGATAATCAACTTCACTCTTCATTTCTTTTTTTGCACTCTTGAATAGTTTTGGTGACTTAAGACCACCAAGTGACATGAATTTCCGTTTTAGTTTCCGTCAAAGGTGTTAATATTTTGACCTGAATCTCTCTCTTTTTTTTTCTTTCCTTAAGGTGGATAGTGTTTTGACATCAGTTTCACTAAAATAGTATAACTATTATTAATTACCATATGTTGTAGAGTTTGATATTTCTGTTATACTTTTAAAAGGTGTGTTGTTGTGGAATAGTTAAAATTAATATCAGGAAGTAACTTGATTCAGTTGAAGAATTTACCATAAATACATACTACAACTCAGATTATCTACATAATTCACTATAAATAGATATTACAATTCAGAAGATTCTCCCTTGTTTACTTCTCATAGTTTTTTTTTATTATAGTTGAATAACTGAACTATGTTTTTTACTTTATTCTTAAAAGATGTTTCTACTTATAAAGTGATGATATTTTGATCTCAAGTTACTTATATGTTGTGATTGTTTTGGAGTTCAATATTCTTGATATAGTTTTTCAAAGTGTTTCCTTTAGGAAAAAAATAAAGTGTTTGAAACCTACCATTGATTTCTTAGAAACAATTTAGACGCACCCCACTAATGCTATAGTCTCTGAAATTGTTGGGGATTCCCAAGTTGGTTCTGGATCATAATGAAAAAGTTGATAAAAATATCTCTGAAACTAAACTACTTCAATCAATTAATGATAACTGTCACAACCGGGGTCACGACGGGGACGGCGAACAAAAAAATAATTTATAATTTTTTAAAAAAACGGAGGAGTCGCCACCCTAATTTATTAAAGGAAAATTATGGAAAACCAAAAACAAGATAAGGCAAGTTTGCAAACCAGATTTAGAGTTCGGGAGTCGGTTACGTGTGGGGAAGGTGTTAGCACCCCCACAACGCCCGTCC
>Ga0099825_1005762_pt1 | contig 15780 bp, 3 predicted proteins | sample SiratroredBW_FD_76838 | JGI IMG/M metagenome (GOLD analysis project Ga0099825, IMG submission 76838) | Root nodule microbial communities of legume samples collected from California, USA - Siratro red BW | ecosystem: Host-associated > Plants > Roots > Nodule | place: USA: California | collected...
AAAAAAAAAAAAAAAAAAAAAAAAAAAAAAAAAATATATATATATATATATATATATATATATATATATATATATATATATATATATATATATATATATATGTGTGTGTGTGTGTGTGTAAAGATTGTTTTAATTATATAATTATTCTTTAAAAATATATGAGAGGAATCTAAATATTTACTAATATTCATTTCATTCAGTCTTCATTTTGTTGTTTATGATGTGGTCACAGTTATTTCCTAAAAAATAAATTTAAGAGTAAGTCTCTTCATCACTACTAATCCTCCAAATATATAACAATACTAAAACATACTAGTAGTTAATACATCATATAAAGCTACATACATAATTAGAAAAATGGAATAAATTCATAAAAATCAAATTTTATTATAATTATAAATTAAGTGTCACGTGAAATAAAATAAAATAATTCTACAAATATCAAATGAACATTAAAACTTGAGGTAATATATTCCACCAATTCAGACATATCACACTTTTAGTTAACTTTTGAGGTCATATTCAATTAAGTTTATATTTCTAAATTTCTACATTGTAATCACAATACTCTTGCTATTCTAAGTACCATTAGATAGTCATGAAGGTCTTACGCCATTGTGGATAGTCTCTACTTAGACATCGCATCCCATTGATACGTTGTTGTGAGTGAATCACAACCACATTGCTAAAGAATATAGTTAGCTTGGGAAAAGATTGTGAGGTCATGTGATTTAATTTCTTCGATGAATCATGCACATCAATTCTAGGAAAATCTTTTACCACCATCACCTTGGTATATACCCCATTGTATCTCAGTAATTATCTATACATAACTCAACAGCTGTAAATGACATAAATACATTAATTTTACATATTAATCATCTTTTTATGTTAAAAAATTCATTTAATCAAAATTTGACCATCCCATATCTCAATGTCACAAATCCACTTTATTGCACAAAATCAAAATTCATACATATAAGCTTCAAATTTCACCACCAAAATATGGTTGGTATTTCGTATTTTTTTTCCAAATTCACAAACAGTAGGGAAAAAAAAAATAGAAAACAATGACAAGATATATCCTCCAAGCATTCAATTATAATTTCCTTCAATCGAACATTCCCTAAATTAATTCAACTTGTTAAATTTCCAAAATTAAACACCACAATATTTCAAATTTGAGTCACCTAGGATTTTTAGAGTCCACATATATTGATCATTTCATACAACTCAAAATTAAAAGCATAATTTCTACAATAAAATTCTAAACATAATATAATACAGTTAACCCAACAGAATTTATGTATTTCTAAATAAAACTTTTTGTCTTGTTTATAACCTCCTCTAAAGAACTTTGATTGAGATTATTTTTTAACCAAATCCTAGGTTTTCCTGTCTAATGACCCAAATTTGAAAATAATACTAACACTTAACAAGGAAAAATAGAGAAATTTCAAATTTACTAAATAAAGTACACCAAAATGAAAATTAGAGCTCCAAATCAACTATTTTTACCGTCACAATATATATGAAAAATAAGGGTTCTAGAAATTTTTCTTCCTAATGAGATCAACAAAATGAACTCTTAAAGTTAGAGAAGAAAAATGAACACAAACAAAAAAATTTATTATTTTTATCTTTTAAAGATTTTTGTTGAAAAAATTATTTGGAGGGCCACAAATCTCCAAACCTAATGTCTTCTTATCCTCTATTTTAGCTGTTAGAGAGAATTTGACTTTGTTTTATTTTTTATCTTCATCAAATTTTATTTCATCTTATTTGGTCATCTCTCACTTGTTGAGGTGTGAGAGGACAATTGGTGAGGTCATCATGGATTGTTTATCAAATTGACATGGTTTTTCCAAGTAAATATGTCAAACTTTCATAAAAACTATATCACATAAAACTTTATCTTTGTATTTGTCTATGAAAATTGAGATACTTATTGATTAACTACTATACTGATACCATCTTTGATCTATTGGATGAGGTATAGTAGTTAAGGTTAACTTGTCTACCAACCTTGAACCAAGATAGTTATAAAAAACGCCACTATCCATAATCAAAGAACAAAGTGTTTTAAGAAAATTTACATCTGATGTAGAATAAGTTCTCTTTTTGAGACTATTCATATTCTTGGCTTTTCAGAAGCCTTCTCGCCATTAACAAGTCTCCATCACAAAGATAAGACCTCCTCTTCAAAATCTAGAGTTCCATCTTTACTAGGTGAAGATTGAGTTTTATCCTAGATTACAATTCATTGGTCTTTTAAAATCATGATTTTCTTATTGGGACACTTAGAAGTTAGTGTTCTCTAACAAGACATTGAAAGCACTAGGCATCTCTAGTTCTAGTTTTCTTATAGAGTTCCTTATTATTAATTTTTTTTGTTTTTGTTTTTATTTTTCTTTATCCCTTTTCCATGACCCATCATATCTTGATTTGGAAGGGTATCCCTCTCTCTAATATTCTTTCTTAGGACATGAGGTGGTGGGGTGGTCCTTCCTAGAGGTAAACCTTTTTTTAGTTGTTCTTGTAGCCTCACACACAATTAAACTAATTCATTCAAATCATTATATGCCAACAATTTAACCCTATCCCTAATCTCACAATTAAGGCCACTCAAGAACCTAGCAATAGTTTTGCGAGATTATTTCCTAATCCTCACCTTCATCGTAAGTAATTCCATTTGTTGTTTATATTTTTTATACTCATGCTCCTTTGTTGGAGTCTTTAGAACTTGTCCATCAACTCCTTACTTCTTATATAATATGCAAGAACATGTCTTTTTCTTATGGAAACTTTAAGTTAATTTCAATATCTTATTTGGATATTATTATGAACTCTCAAATCTCTTACTAGGGAATTCCACCAATACATAGCGTGCACATGAAAACTTAAGGTAGCCATGGGCACCCTTTTTCCTTGATATATTTGGTGGTACTCAAAAAATTGATCATCTTCCAATTTAAATATTTTTCCACATTGTCTCTTTCATAGAAAGGGGGAAGGTCCACCTTTGGTTCCCTAAGATAGTTTTGTTCGCTAGGCCTATAGTAGTGCCTAGGGGGGCCTATAGTAGTGCCTAGGGGGTCGTTGATAGTAATCATCATTGTGATTAAACACCCATTCACTTTGAGAGTGAAGTTCCTCATGACATGCTCTTCTTCTTTTGTGAACCCTCATCATGTTTGCTCTAATGCTTATCTTCTCTTTGTTTCATCAATTGAACAAACATGTTCCTTAGATCCTCATCTCTTTATTCAAATTTTCTTTATAAATTTCTAATCTCACCTCTTAAATTGAACTCCTTATTGTGCGATTCCTAATGCTTCCATGCATACTAGAATATCTAGAATGATAATGATCACTCATTTTTTATCAAAAGATTTTTTCAAGGTCTACAAATTTGTCATAAAAATGGAGTGACAAAACTTTTCACAAAAAATTTCAAGTGTGTATGTGTGTGTCCCCAATTGAACCAAATGAAGGTCAATTAAATGTGTTGAGATGAGTCCTAATTTTTGCCAGAGATCATGGATTCTAACATAAAGCTTTAAAGGAAAGAAAAATAAACTTGACATCTCATAATGTGAAAGTCCAAGTGACTTGTGAGCTTCTTAGAACACTTTTACAAGTTTAAAATATTTTTATTACAATGCTTTACAAGTTTAAAATACTTTTATTACAATGTTTACTTTAGGACATGGTATTATACTAAAAGCACTTTTCCAAGACACCTAAGAAAAGAAAAAAATACTCAAAAGTAGGAAAAATATAAGAAAATTTGGTGACATAAACACTAAACAACAAGCACAAGTTAGCCGCAAGTTTTGTTACGGATTTAGAGCTTAGTGGAGAAATTTTCCATCACTAGCTCACTTTCAATGGTTTGATGGCCTTTTGTGTATGTTTTCGGTCTAGCACTCAAATTGACTCTATTCACCATTGTTTACACTCTTTTTGTAGTACTTCCTTGCCTCTTACGGTCACCAAAGAAGTAGCTTCAACAATTCTCCTACAACACCTAAAACATTACCTTACAAAGAGGTAAATTCATAAGGAACAAGATAAGAGCTAAGAATTTTCAATCAAATTAAGAGTAAGAATATAAAATCAAGAAAAGATAACTTATAATTAGACTACTTTCAAATGAAAGATTAAGAATGACAAAATTTCAAAGATTTCCAAAATAAATGACTAACAAAAATTAAGGCAAATTTAGTAGCAACCACAGAAAAGGAGTCCTAATGAATAGGTATAGAACTGGAGTTCAAAAACATAAATTAAAATTCAAGTTGAATCAAGAACATATAAGAACACACAAACGCAATTTCAATATTAAATCCAAAAGAGTTTTAAACTCAAAGGTGCTCTAGTGTACAATTCAAGTCAAAAAAAACTAAAACAGCACGTAAATCTCAAAAAGTGAGGTTTATGGTATGAGTTGCTCTATTCCATTATTTTTGTGTTGTATATATTTTGGCATATGCCTTTCCTTTTTAGCTGTCAGATTCTTCTTCTTTTCTTTTTAGATTATAAGCCAATTCTTTTTGCTTTTCTCAATTCAATTTTAAGGATAACTCATTAGATTTGCTCAAATTCAACTCCAAACTCAATTAGGAAAAGGTAAGAATTTCAACTTAAAACTCATGGAAAGTGAACTAAGAGCTCCCAGCTTGCACTATCATGAATTTTCTAACGATCTGATAGCAAAATAAGAACTCAATTTAAGAAGAACAACTTCTAGACTTAGAAAAATTGTGAAAAAAAATGAAGACTACTTCTAATGGAATTAAGAACATATAAATGACTATAAAAAAACTCAAAACAATTAGAAGATTCAAAAATTCAAAGCTATGTAATACATGTGAAGGACTGAATTAAACTATGACAAAAGAAACAAGCAAAACATATCATAGAGTTTCCTAGAAACATGCAATTGATTCAAGACAATTGGAATAAGTAATTAAATCAATTAAGAAAAAAATTAGGCATAGAACATATATAGAAAGTAAACTAACCTAAACTCAAAGGAAATATGAGCAAGACTTAAAACTAAGACATCATAGGAAGAAGGATGACTTATCTATTAAAAACCTCCAAGCCTAGTTATAGTGCCAAATGATAGAAAACACCTTCTCCCTTGTAGTGGAACATCAATGAAATTTCTTAAACTTTTCAAAGTCTCTTGGAGAAATATAGATTGCTCTCCCAAGGAAAGATCATGGAAGGAGAATTAGAAGAAGATTACTCTCATATATGACCTCAAAAACAAGAAGACAAACATTTTAATTAAATCAATTCTTATTTAATCAAGGTTAGTACTACAAGAGACAAATGGTCTTATTTATAGATGAAGTGCCTTGCATGTAATGCCGCAAAAAGTGTAGAGCTAAGATGTGAGAAACCTGGCGTATAATGGCTAAATGGGAGCGCCTAAATTTAAAATTGGCCTTTCCCATGTAATTTGGGACTTTTATGCTCCATGCTTCTTCTCCCTTCTCTTGGTCGAATTTGACTAGGGTTTCTACCATGGATTGACCATCCTATAAGGCCTAATGGAGGCTAAATTGAGACCCAATTACATTTCACTCAAGTTTTTAGAAAAATATTATAAAAATACATGGAAAATATATATCTATACAATTTGTGCAAGACTAAGAAGAAAGAAAGAATATCCTAGTAGTCTACTCTCCAAAGTAGGAGAGTCTTCTTCTTTAATCATCCTAGTCATGGACCTTGTCAAAGGCCCAATGTGATGTCTCTCATATGGTCTTCCATCAAAACATCTTTGATGCACGACATGACAGGCCTAGGATAAGTAGTTGCTTTCTTCTTTAGTGTAACATGTAAGGTTTGATCTAGCTGGCTAACTTCTTAGTATTAACATTCTACCTTTTCATAAAAGTTATTTGCGTGGATTAGCTTTAAACACACTCTTTAAGATATCTTGATGATGATCATGTGAGATCCTCTTAAGAGAAATGAAGAATTGAACAATCCCTACATAAAGAGAATGAACATTTATAAGTCTTCAATGTGTATTGTTCTAACAAGAAATATCAGTATTAGTTTTTCAACCAGCTCATTGTTTCTCTTTCATCCTTCTGAGGTTTCTCCTTTTAAGCTACTCCGCTCTTTTAATTTTGGAATTTAATCTAGTTTCATTAGTGAATGATTAGGATAGGTAAACTTGTTATTTCCAATAATGAGTGATGAAACATGGAAGACTCCCTTCGTCTTTCAAATAAATACTTACTTATGAGATACCCATAATTGATAATCGTAATAAGGTAAAGTTTTCATTGGGCTTTATTATTCAACCCAAAAATGTCAAGGTTCATACTATTTGACCCAAAGATGTCAAGATTCATACTATTCGGCCTAAAGGTATCAAGGTTCCTACAATTCAGTCCAAAGGCGTCAAGGTTCCTACAATTTGATCCAATGATATTATATTTCTTCATATCATATATTATAAAATATTTAAGACTAATCATTTATAAAAAAAATATACTTATAGTCGTCTAAGTAAAAATTTATTAAAAGATTGTATACACACTTAATTTTGTTCAAGCAAAAAGCTTATAAGAAAAATAACATAAAAAATATGTTTGCATCTCTTAGACTACACAAGCACTTTACACAGCTCAAAAATCAAATTCAAACAAAAAAAAAATCATTAATTTTAACTTAACAAATTACAATTTAGGTATTATAATCAATTTAAACATTCTTAATTGAGTAAAATATAATTCTGAAAAAAGAAATACTCATTCTTTTAATAAATTAAAATTTTATTTTAATATGTTAAAATCACTTGTAAATGATTTTAATAAATTAATTCATCATTTTAGATATTTCTATAAATTGAGTTCTAAATGATTTTGATTTATTAATAACTCTTAAAAATAACTCAAAGGTTTGTGTGATTTTAATTAATTAATTTGATATTTTAATTCATCAAAAATGTTTTGAAGCCTGGTCAATAACATCTTTAATCACCAAGCTAATGAAAACATTTGTAATTCTGTTAGGATTTTTGATTCTATCTAGAGAGAGACACGTTAGAGAACAACACACATAATTGGATTAGGGATTAATTAACCTTCTCCAAAATTCAGAAAAAGCCCTAATAAGCCTTCCCTATTCAAAGACCCCACCTTTCTCTCTGAAATACCGAACGAAGTCCTACTTTCTGGGCTCCCTCACGTGTCTCTAATCTCCAGACTCGTCGTGAATGGTAGAAACCCTTCGCAAATTCTACTTCATGCGCTCCCGTTTGCGGTGGAGGGCGAGCGCATTCGGGTCTTGCAAGCGCGCTTGGTACTACCGCTGCCTCGGCCTGGACCCCTGAGTTCGTAGTAGTCTTTCTGGTTCTCTATTGCACCTTCTTGGGTCCTGTGCTGCTTTCTTTCCTTTTACCATTCCTTCGATTCCTTCTTTTCTTTTGTTTTTTGTTGTCCTTGTCTTTTGTTTGGTTTCGGAACGATGTTGATGAGCAAGCAGAAGAAGAACCAGAACGCGAACGCCAGGAGGCTCTTGATCACCATCAACGTGCTGGGGAGTTCGGGGCCCATTCGGTTCGTCGTGAACGAGGAGGAGCTTGTCACGGCGGTCGTCGGCACCGCCCTCAAGTTCTACGCCCGTGAGGGCAGGCTTCCCGTCCTTGGAAACGACACCTCCGATTTCGCGCTTTATTGCCCTCATCTTGCATCTGATGGTATTTTCTTCTTTCTTCACTTCCTTTTCAATTTCAATCACGCTCATTGATCCGAAATAAACATCTATGTTTTTTTAGTCCTCAATTTGGATCGCGGAAATTGCTTTTCTTCGTGGGTTTTGCTTGAATTTACGATTTTGATTGTGTTTGTATCTTGATGGTGTTAATATAATTAAAATCGGAGAAATTGTTGTGTTTTTTTTTGGTTGCAAGATAAATTTCAGAATTGAATTTCTTATAAATTGAATTTGGGATATGTGTTTTATGATGATTGGCCTAGGAGCACACAAATAAAAGCTTTTAACCAAGGGAAGAACTTGTAGTATTGTTTCGCTAAATCAAATAGTTTCATATTCGTAAATAGTTATAGTTTCATATTCGTTTATGAGTCGAGGTAAGGTACAAAATGGTTGTTAAGGTTTGTTTAAATGCACCTTCTTTTTTTAATCCTTCAAGTCATTTAAAAACAAAATCACGATCTGAGTATCAAGATATTTTAAAAAGACTAATGAATTCTAACCTATGTCATCTCAAACAAATTTCAAAATTATCCGAATTAAGAGTGATATTGAATAACAGTGTAGTTTGTGGTTTTAATAATTTGGCATTTGTGTTGGGTTTTGTTTGTTTTTTGTTCTGATTTGTGCGTTTGAGGTGTTGCAGCTTTGAGTCCATGGGAGAGAATTGGGTCGCATGGGGTTAGGAACTTTATGCTGTGCAAGAAGGCAGAGACATCATCAAGGGGTGTGGCTGATGAAGATGGAAGTGGGAGTAGGAGTAGTAGTAGTGGTGCACTTTCACGCAGCAGCAGGGGAAGTGGAAGCTGGAAGGCTTGGTTCAACAAATCTCTCAACCTCAAGATCTCTTCCCACTGATTTTTCTGGTGAACTCAATGCCACTAAACGTACGTCTTCAGTTCTTTGCTGTTCTCGCTAGCTAGCCAGAGAACGCTCTTAGAAAATTGAATAACTTTGAGTTTAGGTTTTCAATTTTATAGAATTGAAGTTTTGGTTCTCACTTCCTTCTTGTCTTTTACCCAATTCTACTTAAGAGGGTGAATGGAAACTAGCATTCCCGAATTAATATATTATTATTGTCTCTTCTCCACACTCTTCACCATTATTTTCACTCCTCTCTTTATTTCCTTTCATGCTATGCTAACTGTAATTGCTGCAAGGAAAATGCATTTCAGCAGGAACCTAGGATTCATAAGTTAATTTGTGGAATTGACTATTAGTTACCTTTTTAAGTTAAATTTACAATAATTTGGTCTTTTTCAAAGCAATATAATTTTGTGTTACATAATCAATATTAACTACTACAAAAAGTTATAATAGCGCTGTTAAAATCAATGTTAAAATAATCCTATTAAATTTTTGTTGAGATCAAAATAATCACTATATAGAGAGTTAAATAGTAACTATTTTATTGACCGATTTAATTGGCAGGTGTTTTTTAGCAATGATTTAAAACCGATTTCATACTATATTTAGATATTTTAATTTATCATTAAGTATATTTGTTTTAATTTGTACTGATCAAAATCCCCAGTTCATATTGAAAAAACTGAGGTGAGTTTGAAAACCCTCCCCACCTTTGTGGTGGGAACCTTGTAGTTGCAAAGTGTGTGGTGATTTAGCATTAGTAGAATGTTATCATTTAGGTAAATCATGCGGGACTGGAGAAGGGGTGTGTGCTCAGAAGGGAAGGGTGGTAGCTGAGGTAGCATGAGATGGAGCGCTTGCTATCCATGCGCGAGTGGGTTTTGGCAATGAGGTCCTGGAGGAAAGGGGGAGAGTTTTTGCACATGTGTCAATTTTCATTTTTTAAATCAATGTCAACTTCATGATAACATCTTTTTTTAATGATATTTTTAGACATAATGAGATTAATTCTTTATAAGTTTGGAACATGAAAAATTCCATGTATTTTATTTCTTTTTATGAATAATATGTTTTGTGTTATAAATAATTGTTTATCTAAGTTTTTAATCAAATTTATTCTAAATTCCACTAATATTATCAAATAATTGAATAGGATGCAATTAGATCAAGAAAAACATGATTAAAGTCAATAAAGAGGAGATAAAAAGATAAAAAATTAAGGATAAAAAATGTAGCTTTGGGATGATGACTTGGGTATAAAGGGTTCTTGTTTCTTCTCATTGTATATTCATGTTCCTCTATTGTTCATTCTTCTTATCTTATTGGAATTAGATATAGATATAATAGTTTGAATTCTTCTCATGTGATGGTTCTGATTTTTATATTTATGTCTTTCCTTTCAATATATCAGTAGTATTCTAATTCAATGATTAATGTTTGTCATGTTATGTTGATTCATGACTTGATCTTTATCTTTAATCTTAGGGTATTAGAAAATATATATATTTTTTTCTAATTAGGAACTGAATTAAAATATCAATTAAAAACTTGTATCTAGGAATAGAGTATGATTTATTTGTTGTCTTAAGACACTTGTGGCAACTTGTATCTAGGAATAGAATATGATTTATTTGTTGTCTTAAGACCCTTGTGGCAATTGCAAGTTTTATTTATATAATTGATGGAGGAATTAAGAGTTAATATATAAGCTTAGATTGATTCACCTAACAAATTAGGGTTGGTGTATTATTGTGGGTTGACATTGATTATTGTTTAAAAAGAAAGTAAACATTTTTATGTATGAGAGTAAGGTTAGATGAAATTTAATTCTAACAATTGCATTTCATATCTTTCCCATTCCTTTTCTACATCTAGCTCATAAAAATACTAAAAATAATTTAATTGTTTTAATTTTATCTTTTACATAAAAATCCTACTTTAAAATTATTTGTAGTCTAATTTTATTATAATTATACTTGTTACCATATATTGTCTAAGTCTCTTGAAAGATGGCAATATATTTATTACTTATTACATTTTTCACTAACACACATTCTAACATGCCAATCTAATAAAAAGAGTCAAATTGAATCATTTTAATAAAACTATAGAGTTGAGAAACTACATTGAATAATTGCGAAAAATATTTAAACATATATATACATCTTAAGTTAATTAGCATATTAGTTCATAAATATAAAAATAACTACTCATTGATAAGAAAAACGAATATATATATATATATATATATATATATAATATTAGGCTATATTTAAGCCTTCAATGAATTGTTAATAAAATGAGCTTATTTAAATATTTTCTTTTTCATTAAACATATTCTTGCTCTAACTTTAAGAAGGTTTGATCAAAGAGTGTAATCGGCTAAGCTGCATCTTCAACTTTAGCTTTAGTGCAATTGCTTAACGGTGTATTTGGTTTCTACCATGGATTTGTCAAGAAAGATAAAATGACTGAAATACAATAAAATTAAAAAAAAAAATGAGAAATAAAATATTAATAAAAAATAAAAAAAATTACTGTAGACTTTCTTTATATTAATTTGAGAAGAAATGAATTTTTTAATATACTTTTATATAATCAATTTTATTATTAATACATTAACATCTATACTTATATAATAATATAATAAATATAATTAATTATATAGTATAAAATAGTAATAATGATAATACTTATTAATAATAATAGTTTTAATAAGATTACAAAATATTAATAATAAAATAATAATAAAATTAAAAGTCATCATAATAATCAAAATAATTTATAAAAATAATAATTGAATTATACAATATACCTTAATAATAATAATAATAATAATAATAATAATAATAATAATAATAATAATAAAACTGAATTTATAAAAATAATTAAAATAAATTTATAAAATAATAATAATTTTATTAACAATAATAATTTAATTTTTATTTTAAAATAATTAATAATTTTATAATTTTACTAATTAAAAAAAAGAAAAAATTATTAATCACACTCAATAAAATAACTATATTTAATTTAAATTAATTTTAACTATAATTTTATCTATTAAAAATTATTTTATGAAACACATACATTACAGTATTTATAAATTTTATTTTTATAAACTTTTTATTCAAATCTTATTATCTTTTTTAATCTAAATTTTTAAATAAATTTATTTTAAATTTATTCTCTAATCTAAACAAAGTGTAAAGGTTACTGTACTTAGTTAAAAAAAAAGAGACGAATTGTCTTTCCACCCTTGAGCTTCTGACAAACTAAGAAAAGAGGATATCCTAACATTAACATGTGGACTGAAGGTTTTCTTTAGTTCTCAATATACAAGAGGTCACATAGGCATACGATATTACATAAAAAAATGGATAATCAATACAGCATATTAGTCTTTCCTTTACTTGAATTTGGGTTTAAGAAAGAGCTATGAAAATTACATACATAATATAAATACAAAAGGGAAAGACTTCTAGTCTTTGTCCATCCTACAAAGCTGAGACTATTAAGTAGAAAAGTCTTTGGGAGCCAGAGTCAAATCTATTAAATATCTCTTAATACATATATTTCTTGGATGTGTTATTATCCTTGTTTCTCTATTTTAAAATTCAACTTCAATGATTTAGAAGAAATCATCAACACTTCTAAATCTGTCTATTACAAACTGAAATATAATTTATATATTTAAAGTATTTACTCATTATTAATTTTAATTATCTTATGCAATAAACACTTACAATTAGTTTCGAAAAAAAAATCATGAACTGAATTTCAAGTATAATACTCTATCGTATTTAATCAAATACTTTGTTTCGAATCTAATTTAATATTCTATTTTGAAGTATACATTATATCTCATTATACTTTCTTTTTAAAAGCATAATTTCGTCATATTCAATGATGACAAAACTATTCTTCAATTGTGAAAGCATGCTCATTCAAATAGTTAGTATAGCACAAAGATCCCTTCCTCCTTCCCTCCCCTTTACGATTTAATGATTTATTTAACGCAATTACCAACATTTGCCGTTGTATTGTGACGTAATAGCTATTTATTATCTTCTAAGGCACGATCCGACACAAAACAACTTATCTAAGAGTTGTTAGATGAGGCAGTTAGGCAAACATGATTCCGCCACCACCTCCCATTTTCAACTAATGGAACCCCTTTAAGTTCACGCTACCTTTAGGTGCACCAATACATCGCCTCCTTAAAGAGAATATAATAAACAATTTGATAACTTTTCTCTTCAAAATCCTCATATCAGACTTTGTTTCTTATTATAATTTAAAGTTAAATCATTTTTTTTACCTTCAAAAGTTAATAATATTTTAATTTAGCATATTTTACTGTTCTAGACACAAAGCAACACCTTTAATAAATATTTGGACCGTACAAGTATACTTATCTTCCAAAATTGGTATAAAGTAACCACACAACTATTCCAATGATTTGGTATTTTTCTTACTTTAAAATAAGTTTTTTCATACTAATATTAATTGAAATAAGTAGTAACAATTTGTGTCCTTTGAAGTGATATAGAATTTGAATCTCGATTATATTACTTTAAATATGTATGTATGCTCATTTTAAAATTGTTTTACCAATATTCAGTATACTCAAATTATAACTGGAATATTTTATAAATTATTTATTATTAATAAAATAATCAATAACTACTTAAAAGTAAAACTTAATAATTCAAGTTTTTTTTTATCATATGTATAATGCATCACTTATAGTTACAACTAGGTATGATATAATATGATCATACCATTAGCTAAAATATGAGGCCACAAAAACTTATATAAACACACCTACCAACAAAGTTATGTCAAGATCCAAAAGCCAGTTTACAAAGAATGACATAAGGATATGCTAAATGTTTTTAAATCTCAACAAGATCCAGCTAATTCTCAATCCAGAAGTATGACAATAAACTTATAATCTACCTCATCGAACATAAACAAAGCCAAAAACAAGTCATTATCACTAAAGATAAAAGGTTATAATGGAAACATTTTCAAGTGCTTGAGTTAGAAAATTATTAAACTAAGAAAAAAAAAGAAAATTATTTCTATTTTAGGAACCTCAAAAGACAAAAAAAAATGCACTTATTTTACAACTTAATTCTTATTAGGTTACAAAAAGACAAGAACCTTTATATATAAATACTTTGAATCATCTTTCACTCCACCAATTATAAAAGATGTGAGACTAATTTTACAAAGAAAATGCAGCTCAATTCAATGCACACAGTCCCATCTAATAGCATATTTTTGCTAATAATAATAAGTTTTTTTTAAAAGATTCGTGTAATACACAACAATTGAAATTATTATAATAAATTTACACTCAAGAAATAACACATAATTAAAATGTTGTGCAGAAATTTAAATAAGTAATATTTTTAAGGTTTTTATATCAAAACTTGAACTAGAAAAATGGTGAGAGATAAATAGAATGAAATTGTCAGGGATAGATTTCACCAAACCTCACTCTCATGTATGAAAATAATTTTTTTCTTTTCAATTAATTATCAATGTTAACCCACAATAATACTCAACTCCAAATTCTCAATGGATGAGCCTAAGATTATCTGTTAACAGTCAATTCCTTGATTAATTATATAAATAAATATTGTTCTAACATAAGAGATATTTTTTAATACTCTCAAGAATTAATAATCTGTTATGAATCAACATAACAAACATTATGTATAAAATTAAAATACTAATATATTGAAGGAAAAGTCTTTATGATAAGACATAAATAAAACTAAAGTCATTACATAAGAGTTCTATCTGACTACATCTAACCCCAACAATAATGGGTTTAGCTCTTCATAGTCATGAGAAGACCAAACAACCAATAAGAATAAGAGGGCTGATTAAACTAAGTTGCCACCAAGTTTGACATTTTATGACCTCTGCAAAATGTTTCTTAAATAAAACAGGTTTTCGGTGCTTGTGCCCGACCTAGAAAAGTGGTGTCGAGAGCAATTTCAATTTTGTCCTTATTTGCTCTTTAGGAATTTCAATCTTGCTCTTTTTAACCTAAATGCTTTCATTTATTTGACAAAATTAGTGAGATTTAAGGTAAATTTTGATAAAAAAAAAATTATTTATAAAAGAACAAATTATTTATAGAAACATGAGATTTAGCAAGTTTCAAGCTTAGAAAGAATTGATTTCATTATGAAAATAAACTCAAAAATATCATATAATTTAACTCTATCGCCACCTCAAGCAAATCATGCTAAACTTGGGTGTTCTTAAATGCTAGCCTTGGAGAGGGAGTGTTGGCCACATGTTGACCTCCTAAATTAGGTTTCACCACTTCAATCAAGTCATAATTTTGAGTAGCCAAAATTTGACATGCTAACTAAGGTTTTGACCATCCAATTAAGTCCTAATTAAACCCAATTGGAGGTTCACTTATACTTATATTAATTACAAAGAAAATGTCTATATTTATATATGTATCTACAGGTTGTTACAAGACTAGTGGTGAGAGGAAGAGAAAATCTAGTGACCTAGATTTTAAAGAATGAAAGTCTTTTTCTTTCTCAACCTTTTTAGCCATGACTCTTATTAGTGGTCTGATATGTGTTCCTCTATATTATCGTTCCTCAGGTTAGGTTAGATTAATAAGAAGTGGTCACTGAATCATACACCTTTTTTATATATGGGTCATCCAAATTATGGTTAGTCACACTAGAAAATATTTCTCATGAACCATAAGAGGAAGAATGTCATCATCCTTCCATAGATGAAACTGTAAGTGTACCTTTATGGATAAAAATGGAAACCTCAAACATCTATAAACAAGAATACTAGATAGAAAATGTTATATCTAATTGATGTGCTAAAAGAAAGTTGAGATGGTCATAATCTCAAGGAACAATGTTATAGCTAATTGATGTGCTAAAAAAAGTTAAGATGGTCATAATCTCGAAAGGCTTGATGAAATCCTTAAGAGCAGTCCAAGCACAAATAATAAAGGAATGAAAAAGTAATAAACAATATATATATATATATATATATATATATATATATATATATATATATATATATATATATAAAAATATATTTTTATATTTATAAAAATATTTTAAAAAATAAAAATTTATTTTTTTTATTAAAAAAAAAATTATA
>Ga0099825_1005768_pt1 | contig 15768 bp, 7 predicted proteins | sample SiratroredBW_FD_76838 | JGI IMG/M metagenome (GOLD analysis project Ga0099825, IMG submission 76838) | Root nodule microbial communities of legume samples collected from California, USA - Siratro red BW | ecosystem: Host-associated > Plants > Roots > Nodule | place: USA: California | collected...
GAAGAGAAAATTCAGAAAAGGAAGAAGAATTACATTCTATTCTTAGCCTGGATGGTACAGTTCCCATCGCTTATGAGGGATGCTCCTACGAGAGCTCCTTCTTTTTCCTTTGCTTAGTGGATCACTTGCCATGTTTTCATCTACAGTAACAAACTCTCCATGTTTTCCAGTGGTCCCCTCATGCTCTCGCTCATTTATATTTTTTTTATTACAGATGTAACCATCGACCTGATAAGTTTTACTTTTTGACAATCGTACGATTGATACCATACATAATAACTGTTTCATATCCGAGTATGGATCTACTTAACATAAGCATGGAAACATTCTAACGTAAAATTAGACGAATGTGCAAAAAGCTACTTAGTATCTTTGAAGTTTTGTGGCAAATGTCACGGTTCCCTACACACATTCTCTGTGCCATTGATTGCAAAAGTTTCATACAAAATCAAGTATAATTTTGAGTTCCCCCTTTAATGGGCTAAAACAAGCTTCGACAACTGCAGAACAAGGTTGGACATTTCTCAAGCTTTGGGGGGTTACTGTTCTAGGTGTTCCAAGAAGCTTAACTCCCTGCTTCCAGTACTTCCTATCTGCAATCTTAAAATGGGAACAATAAGCTATAGCTCATAGAATTGTTTTAGATCCTTTACAAGAATGAGTTCAGTCTTGGGTGTTCATTTAGTCTGTCATATATAAATTCTAATTCTGCATTGTTTACGGAAGATTCAGAGGTAATGTAAGTGAGAGTGACCTGGACCAGTTGAAATCACAGTAGAATTTTGCAAATCCATCACCCAGTCAATCCATAATACAAATCCATGACATACCCCGCTCTTGGTGAACTTAACCTGCAACAGACAATTTTCAATATTCAATATGTAAAAATGATTTATATTGGCAAATTATTATTCTGTAAGATATATAGGCAGATATAATAAGTCAATCGCCTACGCAATCTCCTGTTAATAACTGATTAATAGTTAGGTCAAGTTTTTCCTATGAGCATGCTTCTCTCGAGCTAATAATAATTACTCAATTAATAAGCTACACCAGGGACTAATTGTTGAGCAATTCTTTGTTGAAAGGAAACTGTTGTGCAATATAATAACTAGACATCATAGTCCCTGACAACGCCAAGCACCAAACCTGCTGATGACGCCAATGAGTCCAAAAGTTACATAATGATATATCATAGTACCTGGGATTTTCCTTGACATTCGCATATTTGTTTTGAAAAATCAAACTCCATCACGTCAAATGTCTCACTAAGCACCTGAAACATTATGCATAATAAGACCAAATTGATACTAGTACACTATTGTTATTTGATAAGTGGAATTTTCTTTCTTCACCGAGGAACCAACTCATTGCAAAAAATTAATTACATCAAATTCTCCACACTGCCAGACGAAAAAAGGGAGACAGGGACCCTCTTCAAGTTCAGGTAGATGACCGCAAGCCCCCAATGTAGCATTTACCACTGAATGGTCAAAACCTTCAATACTACTCAGGCAACAACGACTTCTCCAAAGATCCTGCAAATTGTGTCACATTAATCCATGTCTACGGCTCCACTATCAAACCAAAAAAGAATAGTCACGTTCTCTTAATAATCCACTGCATAAATAAAAGAAGAATTCCTAAGCTACAAATTTGAGCGTTGATTAATCCCCAGTAACTTACAGGAAGAGACATGGCACATGCTCTCAATATTCCTTTACTAGGAATTATCAGAGCATCTTCCGAGAGGATATCATTAAGTGTAGTACGATCCCTCCTAAAAGGAATAAAAGCAACTTTAGAATGTTAAGTGCCAAATTAAAATCACATTGTCGTTGATCATTTATAATTGTTAAAGCACAACTAATATTAAAATAAAAAAAAATGAAAGAGAAGTTAATAAAAAAAAATATACCAAAATCGCAGGTTCTGCCATGGCAGCATACCATCGTATCCTACATAGAAAGGTTCTGCTATTAACAGATCAACCTACAGACAAAAGAAAAAGTCATACATATTTATCCTGATTCAAAAAGGGAGAAATGGCTTAAACATTCAAGGAAAAGGAACTAATGTCACATGTACAACATAGATATTGTTTTGTACCGAATGCAACATGCGTTTAGATACACTACTTCCTAAAATGTAATGAATATATTTTATTTACAAAAATATTCAAAAGTAAGAAAGGTTTTGAAGTAGATAACTGAATAGTATCCTTGGCAGGGTGCTTCCTTGAAAAACCTAAAGCAATCCTCTCGGACGAAGTGTTCAACAAACTCAAATATCAAGTACTATCTACAACAACAAGCCTTATCCCACTAAATGAGGTTGATTACATAATCATACAATGCAATTGGACTCAGTTAAAGACCAAAGGTTCATCATGAGAACCCTCTTAATAAATCCCTCCAACTCAAATATCAAATACTCTTTAAATGAAAGATATTCACTATATATTAACGAAGAGAGTTCTATATGCTTACACTAAAGATCTATTTATAGACCCAACATAGGCAAACACCCTAATAAATCATACACTGGAAAAAAAGAAAGCTTAGGTATTTGAAGATAAAAGATATGATTCAAATCGTATTTTGTAAACTGTACAAGAGGGTATATATGGAGCTCCACCACCTTATTATAATATCTCCTATAGGATTCTACAATATCTTAATTTTCATAATTATAATGATAATATCTCCTCGAAACTCAAGAATATCTTTTTCATAACTCAACACATACTCCGAGCTGGAATATGATAACCTGAAATCGAAGAACATTCCTAGATAACATATAACAAAAATAAATAGAAAAAAAAAAAAAGTGGTCCAATTTACATCAGGTTTATTACTAGGAGGAAATACGACCAAATATTATTTAAATACAAAATCAGATAATAAAATTCATGCATTTACTATTAATTTGAAAAGATGAGCAAGTTTGTTCACAAGTTCAAAAATTAAGTAATAAAGTCCCATATAAAAAATATAAGAAGCAAAGTAAAACAATATTATCTGAATTAATGTCCATTTCACCGCTTCCAAGTCTCTCCGTTCAAATGCAAAGTTATTCCAAGTTTTGGATTTACGCATCATAAGTGAAGTATCTATGATAAAGGTTTCTAATTGAAGACATAATATATCAACCATGTAAGTGGAATCAAGAAAATTTAACCTTTTTCTGATGTATATCATGCATGCTTAACTGTTGCACACTTTTTTCAAGAACTTCAATGCAACTACGTGACAAACCATTTGCACGGGCAACTGCTTGCAAATATTGGAGGCCCCTTTCCCTCAACCCTGGAAGTAATGACATTACACTTGCTTCTGAAAGCTTTGCCACAAGAAGTGGTAAAAAGACACTATCATCCACAACCAAGCATGACAAGCGGTCTGTTCCCTGCAATGCTAAACATTATCAGTTCTGGTAAAGTAAATAGAATAACTTTAATTATGAAGTAAGACCTAAAAGATGTATTAGTTTATAATTTGTTCGTTGTACAAGCAAAAGCTCAATCATATGGCATGGGAAGGAGGCTGAAAAACATACCATTCTTTGTACTGCTTTCAACATCGAAAGCCTCCATTCTTTGTCTGCATAAATTGCAGCTCTTTCTGGTGGTAGTACAAGCTGAGAATCTCCAATCATGCACCTATGGTTCAAAATCTCAGTAGTTGGTACTCGGGTATCAAAATTATATGAGAAACTCGTTTCAGTATGAGTAGCAAGTAAATGAATTTCTTCCTCTTTGAGTACGGAAATACCACTGCCTGGAACAAACCAAACACACTGTTTCCAGTGGTCACACCAACCAACAGGACCTAGGGTAGAACCAATGCAACATCATTAATGAAAACTCTAAAATATTAACAATTAACAATAAAAATTATAAATATTCATAATAAATGTTATGATTCATAGTAATATAATTCATATTTCACATAACTTTGAAACAACATCAAAGCAATGCACAATAATAATGTAATGTGTAACATTGGAGTCAATGCACCCTAACTAACAAACTAAATCATAACAACACAAACTCTCACTTGAAATTGTTGGTGAGCTTATCCACCTTGGAGCAGTGGAATAATAGATAGTCCCTTCCTGATCGAGTTGAAGTACCCACCTGAATCAAACACAGAACTGTGAAAGGAAAGGAAATACTCTAATAATACAATTAAAATAACATTAAAAAATACATGATTACCAAGAGACCACAACATGAACTCTCCCATCATTCGTTGCCTTTACACACAACTCAGTTTCTCCAAAACTCTCTGGCCGTTTCCAAAAATCAAATTCAAAAATTTTGAAGGGTTCTGAAAGCTAGAAGATCTTAACTTGAGAATGAAATATACTACTATTAATAATGTTTAATTGAGTATCAGAATTGTTATTAAACATACCAATGTTATTTCTTCTTGTATGGGATTGACATGCATGGCATATTGCTGACGTTTGACACTTAGCACACCATCAAGTCCTGGAGGAGTAAGTCGAATGCCATCAGATACAGTAGCCTCGTCGTTATGAAAATGATGCAACTTCCATAAGAATGTGCTTTCAACCAGCTGAAGAAAGGATGTGAAGGAAGATGTACAAATTTCTGTTAGACTCAAGTCAAAACTCAAAAGAAAGGAAAGAATACAATGAAAATGATCTTCATGTTAATGATAAGAGTGTTAGCAACACGCTCTCTAACCTACTGCTTCTAAAACACTATCTATCATTGGTTAAATTTATAGAAAAATACGATCTATGAGACTCATCAAATACTAATTGAGACCCACAAAAATTGATGATTTATAATAAATTTTAGTCATTACTAAAAAAGTTGTTCAAACAAAGTATGGTAGAGAGTGCGTTAAAAACATTTCTGTAATGATAAAAGCATATAAAATATCATCTTCAACCTAAATATCAATAAAACTAAATGATGACACATGTCATGTCCTCTGATTACCTGTCCATATATAGTTGCTCGATATGGCACCGTCATGGCATTTTCCATCAACAAATTGTCATGTGCATGTTGTAGGGTCGGTATAAGCCCCTCACCCAGTAGCTCTGAATCAAGTATCTCACTTACCTATAACAATTATCTCAATTCATCATTTTTTTAAGGAGGAATGACACCAAAGACACTAGTTTGTGCTTAAAGGGTCTCGCTTATTCAATAAAGTGAGATTAATATCAGTCATTGATAAGAAAATCAAAGGTTGATACACACATTATAACTATCCGCACACACACATTATAAATATCAAACATTGATTTTGTCACAAACAAATTTAGGCTTACTGACACTAGAAGAGTGAATCCATAACATGCTTTGAAACCCTAGCAATTAAATTTAACTTTCTAAGTGATTATGAATCTATTTTGATACAAAGTAAAAGGAATTTCGGAGAGCTTATGTACTGGGAAGAAAACTGTACATTTTCAACAGAAAAGTTGTCAAGATGAGAATTTTGAAATGACACTTACAAGAACATGTGCTCGTGAAGGGATATCAAGACCAACTTGGAGTTCATCAGAACGCTTGTTGATGACTTTGACTCTTCCCTCCATGCCATTAAGGCGCAACACCTTCTTCATCAGCTTCACCATGGGAAGGTAAGACTCACATGCCGTAACCTTCCCTTCGTCACCCACGGCACGAGCAGCCATCATGGAAAGCAACCCAGTTCCAGCACTGCCCCCATTGTAGTGGCATGGCGTTATACAAAAAACTAAAATCAAATTAAGCTACGCCTATATCTTTATTTATTATGAAGTACCCGATATCAAGAACATGACAAGGTTTGGTGATGGTTTTCTGAATGGCTTGGCGAAATGCGGAGTTTCTGGCGGAGTCATTGAGCATGTCCAAATACGACGTCGTGGCAAGGAAGGACTTGTGGAAGTTCTGGGCGAAGCTCTCGTCGTCGTTGTCTTCTATGAGGACCCATTCAGACTCACCTGTTAATGGATGAAGCTTGAGCTGGAACATGCTTTCTTAGTTTTGGGGGAGAGGAAAAGAGTGTGAACTAGGGTTTTAGTGAAACACAGAAATTATGGAACTGGGAGACAGAGTTTGAGTGACATGGTTGATGAAATTGAAAATGCACATTCCTGTTCATTCCATTTTGTAACAAAATGGACATCAAAGCTGGATTCCCTAACAAAAAATTAAGGGACAGATTCATTTCAATTTCAAAATAATTCTGAAAAGTATTGCTTGCTTATAAATATTTAAATATGATATAAATGAGCATTTTAATATTTTTGTAATTATGTATCATCTAATTTTTTATTTTAATATCTTATTTTAATATGGTATTACATTATAATTAATAAAGATAATTATTTTTACTTTTTATGTGATAATATTTATTACTTCAAGGGATTTTTTTTCTTTTATTTCAATAACATTTTTTTTTTTTGTCTATCTTCACATTGTCATTAACATTTCTATTTAATAGTTAAATCATCTAATACTTTTAATAGATATAAAAAAGTTCAAAGTAAAAAAAATGAGATTTTACTTTAAGGGAGACTTTCTATATTAATTTTGTAACCGATGTTAATGTGAGTTACATAAAAAGTTTAAGATATGTTATATCAATTATATATCTTAATATTATATTGATTATAAAAACAACTAATAATGTATATGTGTTAATATAAAAACAATTGACGATCTGTACGTCTTATATTATAAAAACAATTAACATAAAAGAGTGTTCATAAGAAGCTAAAAGTGAAAAATTAGAATCTATTATATCGGTTGTGACAACTAATAGATGTAATATCTTATTTTAGGGAGTTCACCTTTTGTACTTAAGGGACATATTACATCAATTCTGAGAGAACTTTTTTTTGTATTTGCCATATTCATCTATCTCATATTGTTCAGAAGGGGACTTTCCCTTATATTTTCTCCTCTTCATTGCAATGACCGTGCAACTTGACGATACGTCCAAAACACCCTTGAAAGACCACTCCAAGGTATGGAGTGAAATTCACGTATTAATCTAGAATCTATTATGAGCTCTTAGATAAAACTAGTCTCCCTTTATAATATAATTTATCATTTTCTAGTGTATATCTCAACACCTCTCCCCTCTTCAATTTCTTCCACACAAGACAGTGTGTCCACCACGTCCACCACTTTGTTAGATGGCCCTGACTTGTATACAATATCAAATTCGTACCCCCATCAACTTGGCCAACCAATTCCATTGATTATGAGTTGTTATCCTTTGCTCTAGTAGATATTTTAGACTCTTTCGGTATGTATACACCGTGAACTTCCAACCAAGCGAGCAAGGATGCTAATGTTGTAGAGCTAAAACTAGCACTATCAATTCTTTCTCCTAGAAAGATTTATTCAATGATGTTTTTGCCAATGTCTTGTTTAAATAGGCGATGAGTTTCTTCTTTAGAGACAAAACTGCTCCTCTGCCTTCTTATCACAGTCTATGAAAAAGGGAATACTGAAATCTGGCAAACTCAAACTAGTGCAGTGGTAATAGTCTTCTTCAAATGTTTCATAACCTCAGTACTAGTGTTATCTACATGAAACCTCCCTTCTTCAGCAGTTGTGTGTAAGAGGTCTAGCTATCTTTCCATAATTATGGATGAATTTTCTATAATATCCAGTTAATCCCAAAATAGCCCTCAAAGTCTTAATGCTCTTGGGTTGTGGCCTTTGTATAATCGCAATTATCTTTTGGGATCCATCTTCACCCATCCTTAAGGCAAAAACTTCCTGCACCCCATCAATAGTGATCTGCACCTCCATCATGACTGTGAAAAGATGAAGTTACCCTTCTATCTTTGAACATAAAGAAGAGTAGTTTAGGAGGATTCGGCATTATTATCCTGAAAAACGACGACAAGCGTGGAGCGGCAACACGTGGTGAACGTTGACGGTCGTGGTTAGGCGACAATGAGGATTGTTCATTGCCATTTTCGTTTGTGCATTTCATTTGTGCATTTTCTCTTTAGTTTAAGATTTGTGAGATGTGAGATTGTTTTGGTTTAGGGATTTAGTGTGGAAGGTTGGCTGTGGATTTGTTTACAAGACAGTGGTAGGTGAATTGGACGGTGGTGAGCTGTAGAACGTTGGCACAGTTGAGCTCTGTCGACGACACTCGCTAGTTTTTTTTTTTTTTTTTGCATTCCGGAAACTTCATTCTAGAAAAAATACAAAAAGGAGATTCCGTAACACAATGTGAGGGGGTGCAAAAATTTTGATTACGAAATGTACAATCTGTAATACAATTTCGGAAAGTTAATTCCAGAATACAAAATTTGTATTACGAAAAGGTCATTCCCAAATACAATTTTTGTATTACTGAATGCCTTTTCCGAAATACAAAATTTTTATTCTGGAATTTCCTTCCGTAACTCATTCCGCACCCTCCATTTTTATTACAAAATTACAATTTCGTAACCTCTTTCCAGAACCCGATTTCTAAAAACACTCACCCTCCATATTTGCAAAACCCAAGCAAAAAATTAATAAACCACTTACCTACATGACCTACGTTGTCTTGGCAATGTCATCAACACTTCAACTATGCCTTGTCGGAGCAAAAACACAGCAAATGCTGCAACAAATCCACCACCATTGGAAACCTTGTTTTGCATCTTCTTCTTTTCAAATATAGAAGACAAGGATAAATTTGAAATTTGAAAATTTTGATGGGGTGCGAGTCACTATTGATGGGGTATAGGAAGTGTTTGCCTATCGTTATATATTACGTGGCCCAAATATCTTCACCCCATCAATGATTTGTGTATAGAATGGAAAGAACGAAGAATGCATAAGAACTGCTCCCATTGTAAAAAAAAAAAAAAATTATAGAAAAGTGTACTTTTATTCTTAAATAGGATAAAACAAAATAACTTCTTATAGACGAGACTCTTCCAACTATTATTAATTAATAATGGATCCAAACTCACCTTGACCAATCACATATACATTCTAAATTCTAAATAATATCATTTTATCAACAATAATGATTACATAATATTTTAACAACTAAGTTAATATGGATAAATGATTAATCTATCTATGTCCACAAAATAATAATTGTTCCACTGTCTTGATGAATCTGAATAATTTCACAAGGAATAAATGAGGTAATTTTTTCAGTTTCTTCATATTGCTGCCACAAAAAGGATTCTTTTAGTTGGTGTCACACAGATTCTAGAAACCTAAAGACTATAGAACATAAATTATTAAAAGAATAAAAAAAGATTCTTCCAAGAAGGATAATGAGACGAGAGCAAAAGGAAAATTATGAAATTAAAACTTAAATACTAGATTCAGTAAGAAATATATCAGGTCTCATTAGACAATTGGAAGCAATGACTTGACAATAAGTTTTTGAGAATTACATGTCCATCAGCCTTCCCATTTGCATCTAAGCACCCTTCATATTGCAATTGACCTTTTTGGGAGGATGCATCCAGCTTAGCTGTCATCTTACAGCGAAGAATCTTATCAAGGGCTGTCCTGATATTTTGGTTCTCAAAGCCATCCCAGGCTTCTCTGTTTGGAGTTGTCATTTGAATTTCAACAGCAGGACTAGAATTAATGTCGGACACCTTCACAGGACTGAGATCGCACAAACTGTTTGCATTCTTCTGTATTTAATGAAAAATTCTGGGATTTTTCCAGATTATTTGCATATTTTTCAGTGAGCATGTTACAGCATCTATTCACAGCTTTCCCAAGTTAATATTCAATGAATTCATTCTTCTCACAGGAAATCTTGGAGAAGCTGGAAGATCAGAAATTGACTTCCGATCTATGCGATGATGTTTGGCACCAAGCACAGCATGGTGTTAAACATATTGGATCACCAACTGCCTGAAATGATAAAAAATCATACATACTCAGAGCTTACAGGAAAGATACACTTTTAGTAATCTGAATTACAGCAAATATGCCTTCAACTTACAGAACAATAGAATGGATACAAACAGGGGAAAAAGTAATTGTTATCTTACTAAATACTAATTATTGATACTCTTTTCTATTTATGCAAGCCATTTATTCATAATTTTTCTCGATAAAAAATCGTGTCATAAAATCAGCATTCATGATCAAATATAAGTAATTTCCTTAGTTTTTATCCGTTCTTTGTAAGTGAATCGCAAATCTTAAAATAACTATATAATATCAATTAGAATCAAAATAGTTTATGTAAGAAGTTATAAAAAATACATATGAAAAAGAACTCTATTTTGATTCAAGCTTGCCATTAAAGGTTCCACTAATAATGGTAGCTAAGTAAGACTATACAGACATTATATTATCAATTCAGAACAAACTAAAAATACAAGCAAGAATAAGAGCTGAATTCTTTCATTCAATTTGACTTTAACATATACACGGTACAACTTCATAGAGCCATTATTTCCACACATATAATCCAAAGTAATTAAGTCGCTTAAGATTTAACAGGTTCCCAAAAATTCTATTGCACATCAGTTTTTTCTTACCAAATGAATGTCGTATGGAATGTTGAGTTCATTTTGTTAAAGACACATTGGTTAATAAGGGGGATACAGTCTTCAGGCATACTCTCCTCAAATTCTTCCATATGTGTGGCACACTCTCCCAAATTATGTGATTCTTCAATGTGCATGTCCACAACATCAGCTACCGCATCAAATCTGGCTGATTGACAGGCCTGAGCTCAGTAGATTTTCTTTTCCTACAACCAGACGAATTACCCATGCATTCAGGTGAGTCTCTTTCTCTTCATCTTTGAACTGATTAAAGAATCAGTGATGACGCTTACTAGAATACATGCTAAGCACCTACAAGTAGCATTAAAGTTTAAGAAATACATACTGGAAAAGGTTGCAAGTCACTTATCTTGAAACTGGCAATGATACTCACCAAGTTAAATTTTTCCTTTACTAAAAAAAATTCAGTTTTCCTCTTTAAAAAGTTTTAAATTCTGGGAGTTCATTTAGATTTACAGTTCTCAGAATTATATACCAGACTGTGTATCTAAAACTATAAGCAGCAACATGTTCAATAAACAAAGTGTATGACAAATTAATGCAAGATAAAAGCCATAATTTCCGCCTTATAACTGGTCAAAGGTTTCTTGTGAACTACAACTACACAAATATGCTTTCTAAGACAAATGCAAAACTTTATTATTTTGCGAGAAACACATTAAAGTGACAAGCATATTACGCAAGATAATCTGCAACTGTGTCTATTTAACTGAGACAAGACAGGAGCTCAAGATATTATATCCTCAAGGATATTCTCACCAGTAGATACTGATTTTTTTTGGATCAGGGGGCTTAACAGTATTGATATTGCATTTTCCACTCCAAAAGGGAAGTCTACAACTTCAAACAAACTAACCAGCTCCATGGTAAGATTCAGATCTTTTGCAATCTTCTCAGAGTCCCTATACGAATTTTTTTTTGCTGAGATTATCCTTTGTTACATGCTTTAAAATCTCAGCACATTGCCCAGCTGTCATAAGATGAGTAGATGCCCATGAACGGAAGTAGAAAAACTCACAATATACACAAATACTATCTTTAGAGTTTGAACTGCTACCATGATATCAATATATAACATTAGGTTGGATATAAGGCATTAAAACTGGAAAATTTTGAAATTGTGCACTGGAGTGGAGACAAACTTGGAGATTACCTTATGGATCACACATACAAAAAATGCATATGAAGAAAATTTTGAATTCGCAGTAGCGTAGTAATACTCCAATGTTTTCCAATATTAATCAACTGCATCTCTGTTATACAGAATAAATCATGCCTGACCTAAAACCATAGTAATCTAAGAATAAAACTAGGGAGAATGCACAATTTTAAAGGAACATGATAAAATAGGCATATAGCACTGTGCTAATAAAACTATATTGAATGCCTGATTATACGTTGGCTAAGGAAAGAGTAAGAGTAAAAATTCATGGTGTGTGGACTGAATATTGGTCTGAGAAGGAACCATCAATAAGGAAGCCCATCCATTACAGCCTTTGGCATCCACAGGAAGCTGTTTAATGTGCCTAACTTTCTGTAATAATTATTACCAGGGAAACATTAATATTCCACATCCACAAGCCTTTTCCAATTATCATACACAAATCTTACCTCCTGGATTATGAATAATAACTGAAAAAGATATCTTCTCATAATAATGGGAGGTGCCATGAGGAAAGTTGGCACAATATGTCACACAAACCCCACAGCATTGCACCCAGATGTTGAATCACACAAAACTGTGCAATTTTGAAACTCCTGCAAAAGAACAAATCCATGAATTCATTAAGGAAGCTAATAGTGAGGTCCAACCACTTTAAAGTTCTAGTTGACTACCTTAAACCCAGTGTACATAAAATAATAAAACAAGAACTGAATACAATAAAACAAAAAGCTTGATGAGAATATTTACTAGCATGGAAGCACTGATACTTCAAAATGATTACCATACTGGTCTGACGCATAATGCTGGAAATCTCTTTAAACCTGTGACTCCTAATCTCTATAATACAATTTTAACTATCAATTGTTGAATTATTGTAATAATATAACTGGGATAGTGTGTAAACTAATTAATGAATCTAATAAAACATTGATGTCCTCAAAATGGGTATTAGAAATTATTCTGATGAAATGCTTAGATTCTAAACACTTATGTAGAAATCATTATAATAACACGAGATACAAAAAGAGATTACCTTCACATAGAGCAAGCTTGACCTTCCTTCTTTTGCAATGTTTAAAAGCAAAAGGCTCATTTATATTAATCTCAGCTTGAAAAATGTCGATGGCCTGATGTTCTTTCTGCAACATTCAAAGTAACAATTGACCCACTTTGAGATTTCAATAGAAAAATTAGTGGGGGAAGGAGGGTCATTTCTTAAATTTTTTGGATATTTCTCTCAACATCTTAATTAATATTCGAATGACATCAAAGTTTAACAACCCTACATAAAATTTCTGTCAAGTTGAGATAAACCTCGCATAGTGTTCTTTTTTTCTGTAACGACTGCTTTCTCATCTGCAATCCTTAAACTTTTCTTTTTTTCTTTTGTTTTGGTACTGACGTATGAGGTAGGATTATAACAAGTATTTACAATTTGCTACAACACTTTGAAACCTTGTTCTTAACCTTTACTAACCAGGAATGGTACAAGCTGGAGAACTAATAATAACCAAAAAATCATATCAATTATGACAACATGACCTGTCCTATCCAAGAATGATATAACATGGAGATGCAATGTAATACAAATTAAATCCCCAGAATAACAACACCTCTTGAGCCATGAAAATGAGAAGGCTACTTCAATCAAAAATTCTCTCCCCAGTTGAAAATAGTAGAAATACAAAAGAACTAAAAATGCATAAAAATCCAGGAATTAAAAACACCGCTTTCCAGCTTTCTGGACTTGAAAGATCAGAATTAGCAGCCTTGGCAGCTTCCAGAAGCTTCCCAGTCAGGTCAACGCCAACAATGCCAGCTAACGTACCGGCAGTATTAGAAACACCCATCACTATTCCAGCGTATCTCGGAGCAACATCCATGTGGTTCACTGCAAACCCAGCTCTGCCAAGTGCCAAGAAACCAAGAGCCACAGAAGAACAGAATACAGCACCCCCAGAAGTTCTGAAGCTGGGAATCACTACCAAGGCAAGAGAAGCAACCGAGAATCCCACGGTGTTCAAGAACTTCCTGGTTTTGGTGACAGACAATATTCTCCTGGTGATCAAGTAGTCAGCAACAACACCGCCGATGTTGGAGAACAGGAACATGTTGAGATAGGGCATCATTTTAGAGGACCCCATGTCTTGCAGGCTAAGCTTAAGGCCCAATTCAAAGTAGGTCGGGAGCCAGTTCATGAGCACATATAAAGCGTAGTGAAAGGTGAAATTGTTGACAACAATAGCCCACACAGGGAAGCTGGTTAAAATTTTGACCCAGGGAATTTTGGCTGAGAGTACTTTTTTGTTGTGAGAGTCACTTTTTTTATTGGTGGGTAAGCCTGATTCCCCAACACCATTGGCAGGGAACTTGGGATCAGTAGCGTATTTGAACCAAAGCAAAGACCATGAAGCACCCAATGCGGCCTCCGCAAGGAATACAGATTGAGGACCCCTAAACTTGACCAGAGTAGGAAGAAGAAGCATTCCCAGAGCTGCACCAAGGTACATCCCAGAAGTGGTGAGAGAGACGGATCTAGATCTCTCGTGAGGGGGAACCCACTGTGCCAGAACGGTGTGAATGGAGGGGAAAATAAAACCCTGTGCAACACCAACGAGCAAACGAGCAACGACTAAAAGCATAACGCGATTGGGATCAAGAGGAAGCAGTGCACAAGTGAATGACCATAAGAGAAAAGAAAGAAGCAGGACCCTCCTGCCCCCGATTTTCTGAGCTGCCCATCCTCCGGGAACTTGAGAACAGGCGTAACCGTAATAGAAGGTGGAGAGTATTGTACCTTTGGTGGATTGATTGAGTCCCACACCGTCAGCAGCAACAGTGTAGGCGATGGAAAAGCCAACTCGTTCGATGTAGCAAACTGAGGTGCAGATGAAGGTCAAAATAACAATCAAGTAACGGACAGGGAGCTTCATTGTCAACGCGTGCAACTGAAACTGATTCTAAGCATCACAATTAAAATGAGGGAATCGGAGAGAAGAAGAAGAAGGAGTTCCGAGCTCTTGCTTAATCTAACAATTGGATTGGGATTTGAGAAACTCAACTATCAAATGGATTTCACGTAACTTCTTCGGATTTCTGCAAGTCTTCTGATTAGAACGTGCCGGGAATGGAGTTCGGTCGCCGCCACGTAACTGACTTGCTGGTTTTCGAGAATCATGCCTCTCTCTCTCTCTCCCTAACATCAAACTCTTCTAACCATTTTTTCCCTTTTTCAAAAAAAAAATATAAATACGAAAATAAATTCTCTGGATACTTTATATGTGCAAATAGATGCATTCGTCATTCATGCTCAAAATTCTATCTTGTTAAAGTCAAATTTTGACCATGCTACAAAACTTAAATGAATAGTTAATAAAAATTAAAATAAATAATAAAACTTGTAATATGATTATTTAAATAGTGAATTAAATTTAAGATAATTAAAATGATAAAATAAATAAACTTTAATCAGAGTTGGGTAATTTATTATTACAATAATTAATATATCAGAAAAATAATGAAAAAACAGTTTGTCTATAATAATAATATTAATTAATCCTGATATAAAGTTAAAATGAGTACTTTAAATATTTAAATAATATACTACAAATATAAAATTATTTTAAATATAAAGTAACAGTGTTATTGATTAATAGGTACCGTTTAAGTGTTTTTTTACAATTTTTTTCGACAAAACTTCAAAATTATCATCAGAGATAAATAATATAGTTGGGAAATTTAATTTAACATATATAAAATTATATTTAAAAAGTAAAACAAAATTGGAACTAATAAATGTTTGATAACCCATTAAAGAATAAACTTTTTGCTTATTATTGAATCACATAATAACAACATTGTTAAATCTGGTTAGAAAATTGGTTAGTAATTATGTATCATATAATATAAGAATTAAATCTACTGTAATCGTATATATATATATATATATATATATATATATATATATATATATATATATATATATATATATATTTTTTTATATAAAAAATAAAAAAAAAAAAAAAAATATAAAAAATAAAAAAAATATACAAAAAAAATAA
>Ga0099825_1005773_pt1 | contig 15760 bp, 16 predicted proteins | sample SiratroredBW_FD_76838 | JGI IMG/M metagenome (GOLD analysis project Ga0099825, IMG submission 76838) | Root nodule microbial communities of legume samples collected from California, USA - Siratro red BW | ecosystem: Host-associated > Plants > Roots > Nodule | place: USA: California | collected...
AATTCCACCTCCTCCCCCTTTTCGCAAAGGCTTTGCTTCCTGCACCCCATAATTAAAAATTGCTCTCCAAAATAAAAAAAAAAAAAAAAAAAAAACTAAGATATCATCAGTGGTTATTGCTGCCATTGCCGCTGCCTTCTCAGGCAGAGGCATTCTCTAAAACGAAGAGAGTTATTTCATAAAACTCGTTCCAAAAGCTGTCATTTACATTTTCTCAATAGCTTCAATTTGTCTTGAAAATTCTATTCTGAAAACTTATTCTAAAATGTATTTCATATATTTCAAAAAAACTTGTTTTCGAAAAGCTCATTTCCGAATATATGATATATATTCTAAAAATTCTATTTTAAAATGTACTTTATGTGTTTAAAAACTTCATGTTCCAAAAATTTTGGACAGTTCGGGTAATCTGAAAATCCCTTTTATAAAAGATGAAATGATAATTTTAAAAATTATGGGAGTGCAAGAAGAAAAAACCTCGTGCAAATCTCTACTGATCACTACTTTGGGTTTGGACTACCAAAACATTTAACTCTGCCCACTTGAAAAAAACAGAAAACAATGGAAGCAACAAGTTGCAAACAAGGGAGCATGACGGAGGCTGGAGCAAACAAGAGTAAGTGCAATGGAGACACCAAAAAGTGAATTGTTACACTTTCTAAAAGAAACATTTTAATGAAAACTCCTTAATTCCAGTCCTTTATCAGTAGGTAATAGAATAACGTCGTGGTCACTTTTATTTAAAGGCAAGAGATTCAAAAAACTCATACGATGATGAAATGGCCTTTAGATTGCTGAACTTACAGGAACCAGTATTAAGAGAATTCTGGTAATCACAACCAACAGCCAGACCCTTCTAATAACTCATCTAACTGCGTTTACCTGAAACTACATATATTAAGACTAATGTTAAACCTTGTACAAATTGGAACCACTTATACTTCCATTGTGTTTCATTGTAACCTCTGTCTTCGCAACCTCTCCAATTCCTTGACCATCTGCCAGTGTTCCAGAGACAGGCTGGTCTCACCATAGCTCAATGACATGAGACGCCCCATTGTTAACAATCTGACGGGAAAAGGAGAAAAAAAAAAAGGCGTCAAAGGCAGGGGAACAACATGGAAAAATAAATATACTATCAATACATTTAGAATAGTCACTTGCTAACCTGCTTAAATCTTGGGGACCCAAGCTCCTGTCTGCTTGTCTTGCTGCAACTAAATCCCTCTCTACCACCTGAGAACACAAATGACCAAAGGTTCCGTCATGCATTCTCGTCATAACATTTAATTATACTCTACAAGTTAATTTTATCCAAAACATGGGGTTTGCCACAAATAACAATGAAGTAATCAGTAAAGAGAAACTATTAATAATAATGTCCACATTAAGACTTCCCCCGGGATGTATTCTTGTAAATATCAGTGGTGAGTTAAGTATCTGCGTAAAGATATTTATGTTTGATGCTTGTAAATATCAGTAGTGAGTTAAGTGTATCTTCGGTAAAGATATTTATGGTTTGATGTGGATAATGAAAGAATCAGCCCAAAATGACTTCTGCCGAGCTTAGAAATTTATTAGCTGCTGAGAATGCTATGTACAGGATAACGGCTAAATAAATTATTCAACTAGTTTGAGCCACAAGAACACTTGATCGTGAATACTGGTGCCAACGTCACAAATACCTTCTGCATTTCTGGTTCAATAGAGTGCGTTAGCTGTCTAACAGTGGCCAAATACCACCTCCAAGCTTCCAAAACTTCTGCAGTAACAGCCTCCGAGTAACTGTTTGCAGAAGGCTGGAAAGGTACAATTACATCAGCTGGCAAGATATTTGATTTTCCCTCCGACAAAACTAGCAGCTGGGCATCAGTTTTCATATCCATTTTATAGTACTTGAAATCATATTCCACCTGAAACACATAACAATCATGCAAATTTTAACAGTAAATCAAAATAATAACTGCAAACAATCAACTGTAAATGTATGAAGTGTTTGTATAAATTAGCAGGTTCATGTTACTCGAGGAACGGATAATTTTATCCTCAAATGCATATTCCATAGCATAATAGTACACGTGAGCGTGCAAGAAGATAAGCAAGTTAGACAACCAAGCGCAACTACCTCTTGCAACTCCATTAAATTTTTCAGCAGCCTGCAATTCTCCACCCCTACAGAGTTGAGAGTTCCAGCTTCTAGTTTGGTCTCATCAACAATCAAGTGTGAACCTTCAGCAAGTTGCAATACACCAGTTTCCAGTCTGGAGTATTCACACAAAAAGATGTAATTATATTTGTATACTGGTACGGGTCCATGCTCAGAAGGATTATAAAATATGACTACCTGTTAGTATCATAATTCTTTTTTGGCGCAAGTGAAACAGTGTTCAAGTATTCAACTGTAAGAGGTATGCAAAATGTGAATGGCAGGATGTTCTTCAGAACAAGGGTTAGTTGTTGTCCAAAAACAGAGACAGTTTCTTTTTTAAAGCAAGTAAGATTTAACGAGAGTTTTCCCACGGCAAGACCATTATCTCTAGCATGCACCTGTTCAACAACAATCCACATATAAATACTCTAAAGAATGGAGGGTTGAGGAATTAGGAAGCATAGATGAACAGTATGAGTAAAATGAGAAAAAAGAAATACGAGCAATAACCAGAATATTGACAGTGCATGAACTAAGGAAAATGATCTTTTAAGAGCTGCATACCTTGGATAGAAGATGTAGCAAAATGAACTGAGAAGTGACGTCATCATTGCCAAGAATAGCCGTGAGATGTCTTAGCAATGCTTCCCTGAGTTCTTTGACCAAGTCGGGCTTTGGCTGAGATTAAACACGTGCGTTTTTTAGCAAGGCGTTATCAATTTGAGAGAATGATCCAACTCAAAATGATAAACATAACTAGTAATCTTGTCAGAACAATAAACTTCGTTTAGGTTCATAAGATAGTTTACCTCTACAATATGGTTGTTCTGAAGGAAGTCTTGAATCCCTAGTTTCCTGTGAATAAAACAATGAAGTCGTGGCACCTGCAGCAGACAAGGAAAAATGCAAATTTAAAAACCAGATGCTGAGTGGTCACACACATGAAACACATGCATGTTTATGTTGCGGTTGTTCCCAAAAGAACAGCATAGCCTCTTATTATAGTCTATTGAGAAAGTGACCATCAAGGGATAATACAGGGCTTTGAATATATGCAAAAATCCTCAGATAAACATCAATGTGCATACCTGGTTAGGTGGGAAATGGCGCAAAGGATCTTCAGAAAATCCATTTAATAAATCACTATCTTCATTGTCCTCCTGAAGCTCTGGATCACATGTCAGAATACCCACAAACTCAAAAATGTCATTCAGTTTCATTTCGGACTCAGGACAATCATAAACCTGACATAATACAGAGGAAAATGAGGAATGAGGTTTGTTAAAATTTCATAAAATAAAACAATGATTAATTATCCTAAATATCAATGAAATGTATCCCATACGAAATTATAAGTACAAGAGATTAATTTTACCTTGACAAGACAAGGAGGTGAATTGCTACCAATGTCATACCCCAAGCTCGTAGTATTGCTGGCAATATCAGTTGCAGCTCCCGAAGAATGAGAAGCAGCGGAAGAGTGATCACCTTCTCTCTACAAAACAATAATAATTCTCAGAAGAACATTATAGAAATATGCAAGGAGAAATAAAAACTTGATCATCTAGTAAACACGCATTCACGTGATAAATTGAAAAAATACAACTGGAGCCATCTATCCGTGTAACTTATGAACTGCTCTAGACCTCATATTTTGTCATCTAAATAGGATATTGATTAATTGCATGAAGGTCAGCTTTACTCAAATTTGGATCACGAATATCTTGATTTGAATTTAATTGAAATTGAGAATAAACAAAAGCAAAACACAACGAAAACAACACCAATTAACAACGTTTTTAACAAACTACTTCAAACCAAATATTAATAAAGCCAACACTTGGATGGTGAATAAAATTCATTAACACAAAAAGGCAGGGTCATATGAAAGTTCAGTGTACCATTCTTTTGGTATTTGGAGAATCTTGAACCTCATCACAAGAGACCTGTAAACAAACACATCCGTTAGGAAAAAACAAACATTGCCCGGTATCAAGCATTTCAAAATTTATAAAAAGAATCAATATCTTCCAAAATATAACAGTTATCTAGAAGCTTAAATGAAACAACCAACTCAACATTCAAAATCAATTCCCAGTTGGACCTAAACACCTAAACTATACAAATGCAGGGCACTAAATATTTGAGGCTTTATACACTCTAGGGAATGATAATTTAATGGAAACAATAAACCAATAAAGGCAGTAACTCAAAGCCAGAAATTACAGGCATATCAGAAGACTCTTCATCTCTCCTCCGCTTTTCTCTACTATCCGACATCCAATCCATAGATAGATTGCCAAATTCTTCAGCTGAAACTTCAGTCCATGGACTCAGTCCCGGAACCTAAGTATAAACAAACAAAATTAATCCTTCAAAATTCTACTGTTTAAGCAGAGATCAAACGTTTGTATAGCAAAAAATTAATATGGGAAAACTTAACGTTTGTGAGAAAACAAACAGAGAAGACAGTAAATCAGAACCGAACACCTTACCGGAACACAATAAAGCAGTCTACGTTCCCAGATTTGCGTATCCGCAGAAGAACAAATAGGATATTGCGAAACATCCATAAACTTGTTCGTCCTCCACACCGAACCATCCTTCAATAATCATCAACCCAAACGAAATATTACACTTTCCTCCCAGGTAAACTAATCCTCAAATATAACCCATACATATAAGAAAAAAAACAGAAAGAAAGAAAAAAAAAAACTTAAGATTGAAAATATCCAAATTAAACACAACAAAAGTAAAACCTTGTAAGCGCCAACATAAAATTCATTCCCGGGCATGTCTTGTATCATTCCGCGGAAGCGGACGAGAGTATTGGGTCTGACATATCTGATGGTGGTAGGGGTGAGAAGGGGAACCTGATGAGTTAGTTAATCGAAAATTGAGTTAATATGATTGCATAATCAAAGAATAGGGTTTAGTTGTTCTTGTATTTGAAGATAAGAGTGTGGGGTTTAAGACTGAACCTGAGAGATTCTGGATTGTTCGAAGAGGAAGTGGCGGAAAAGGGGGAGAGCGCCCCAGTCGCGGCCTTGGAAGGAGGAGGGATCGGTACCGGATGCTATGGCGGTGTCAAAGGTGGATCTGACAGCGCCCAGAGGGTTGGACAGAAAATCGTACTGTGGGCCCACCATGACTGAGTCTTGACTCGTGGATTACTCACTCGCTCGATAACTCACACTTTGCTGCTGTGGAATGAGTTGAGATCGGAATGAGAAACGGTTTTTCACCCTAGGAACCATTTTATATCATCCTTTCCCGCCAAATCTTCTTGTGTTGTTCCCGCCAGTTTTCTATATAATATAACACACTACATTATTATATATATAATTATATATATATATATATATATATATATATATATATATATATATTCAATATAAAACATATAATATACAATTATCTTTTTGCTGTTGGATTAATAATAAGAGGGTTCTATATTGTGTTCAAGTTGCATCTTAATTTTGCATCTCCATTGATACTCCATCAAATAATTTTAATTTTTTTTTTTTTTTTGAAGTACAATCTCTCACCTCAGATTGCATTCTTTAATCTCAGTAAAACTGAAGCTTTGTTTATCTTAAGAAAATATTAAATTTGTTTAATGTTGAGAGAGATGTGTATGTTATTCTTTTGGTTTTGTTTTCTATCAATATCCATCTCCTTTGTACTTATCACCAATCTTATGAGACATGTTTTCACCTCCATTTAAAATAACAATTTTTTTTTTCTTTCCATTAACATTTCAGTTATAGAAATTAGATATTATCTATTTATTTTCTTCTACCATTGTCACAACAATTAATATTCATTATTGATAATAAACTGTTCACTTAAGTTCATTTTTATAAACAAAATAAGATATCATTTTCCTTTTAAAGTGATGTGTATCTTAAAACTATAATAACTTAGCTAAATTGTAACATTTAAATATTGATCTCAAGAAGATATATATGTTTTATAAAAAGATTAATTTGTCTCCAACAATTATAAGTGTTGCTTTTGGTTCTGTTAAAACTTATTTCAATACACAGCAGCAGAGGATATTACTCTTAATGTAATAGTGTATTGTATTCTTAATAAAACATTAGAGTTTATTGTGAATTAACAGTGTTAGCATAAAATTCCTTTTCAATGATAAGTATTATAATAAAATTAGTTTATTATGTGAAAAGATAAATATTTTTATGGATTTTTGTCAAATTTTGGATTATAGATAAAAGTTAATGATTCATAAGAATAAATTGTTAAGATTAGACTTTATTATATTTCACTATCATGTACTGAAAACAATTGCATTCTTTGCTCTCAAATACCAATTTCAACCCCTAATACTACTCAAACCCTAGTTCTTTAGGTGAATGAGCTAAAACTTTCCTCCTAACCGTCAATTTCTTTATCAATTATATGAAAAAATCTTGTTTTTATCACAAAGGTTTAAGACAATTAAAAAATTATGCTCTATTCCTATATGCAAATTTTCATTAGGTGTTTCAATTTAGATCCAAAATACAAATGATATTTTCTAATATCCTGAGAATCAAATATCAAGTCATGGATGATCATAATAGACATTAAGCATACAATCAAAATACTAACATTGAAAATAAATAAATATATATATATAACCAATATTGATTTGATGAGAGTTCAATAAGTTATATCTAACCTCAACAATAATGGGTTTAGTTGTCATAGTCATGAGAACACCAAAACACAAAAGAAGAAGATGATTACACAAAGAAATCTTAAGGTTGTTGTCCAAGATTGATTATTGCTATGTTTTGGTTCCAAATATTTTAATCCTAATGCAGACAAACTTTAAATGGTCATTTTCATAGTTCACAACCGACCTAACTTTAGTGGTGTCATATTCAACTTCCCTATAGAGGTCCATGGCCCAATTGTTGCAATTTTTCATTCTCAAACTCCAATAATCAATTATTAACACAAACTTAATAAAACAAATAAACAAGCAAGGTCAAAGATTATTAAAGAGTTGATTTCATTATAAATTTGGCTCTTAAATATGATGAAAATAAATGTTATCAAACTCTTTAAAACTTTAAACCTTGTTTGTCCTCAAGTAAAGGTAACTTGACACAAGTAAACATTACTCAACAATGGTATAATAAGTCTAAGATAAATTCACTTCAAATATTAGTCATGTATGCTCCTACTTAAATTAACCGCAACAAGGAAAAGTGTTTCCCTTTAAGAATCAATTATGGTATTCACAATGCAAATGTAACAGATAACAGTTCAACCTTATCAATGGCAAAATATTTTCAGTGAACAACTAAAGGTATATCACTCCTCACTAAAAAAAGTGTTTCGCTTAAGCACACTAGTCAAGGTATATTTATCTCTCTTCTACCACTTATTTCCCACAATTTAACTTTGTTTTCATTTCAAGAATCTAAAATCTTCAAAACACAGGCAACATCCCAAGGACTTTTTATTAGGTTATGATCCATATGGGTCAAGGGTGTATTTTAGGCCCAAAATGAATCGAGTATGAGAAAAGTAATCTGAAATTACAAATGCGCTCCCAACAATGAAGGCCAATTCAAAGGCCCAATTTTATTATCCATAAATTACAACCCATGTAAACTAACGCCCTTAATAAACATATTCAATTACGGTCGTTTTTTGGTTAATTTGTTGAGATTTAATACCAGATTCTTAATAATAATTGAATTTTGTTTCAACCTAGTACCTGAATGCTTCATCAGAAAGGCATAAAAAATAAATATCAGGTACACAAAAGTCATAATCTATTTAGATTAGACAAGAGCGATAAAAAACCTCAACGGTTAGAACAAATTAGCATTCACCGTGGGGCAGGTAAACTATTCCTACTCCCACTATGAGTGAAAGACTTCACGAGAAACTTGTGAGAAACCTCAACAAATGAGAAACAATAGGCAACCTACACCCACTGGAGGGAACAACAACTCACCAACTTTCCAACAGATTTTGCAGACTATGGCAGAACTACAAAGAAGCAACGAAGAATTCAGGAAAACTTCCAAAAAACAAGAAAGAGCTAGAGAAGAATCTCTAATTCAGTAGGAGTGTGTGAGGGAGGAAACCCATATTGAGTCGGAACGTCTAAGGGAAGAAGCGAATGAAACGCGTTACGAAATGGAGGAGGCTATAAAGGCCTATGAAGAATTACAAAAAACTAACCAGAAACTACAATAGATATCGAGGGGACGACCTATACTTCATGATTCAGGAGCCATTCAGATGTCAAGGGTAAACGCTGATCCTCAATTGTTCACTAGGAAGATTATGGAGAAGCAAAACTCACCACACTTCATGGTCCAAAAAATGACCCCTTATTCGGGATTAGGAGACCCTAAACCACCTAAAGGCTTTCGTGGCTCAAATGCTGATCTTGAGGGGCTCCGATGCTATTCGATGTAAAATGTTTATGGAGACGCTCATAGTAACCTCTCTACAATGGTTCGGAAGAATTCCAGAAGGCATGATAGATTTATTCAAAACCTTTTCTCAGACTTTTCTTCAGCAAACAGGTTAGGCCTCCAACACTGGCTGGCCTGTTCAACATACAACAAAAGGAAGGGAATCCCCTTGTGCCTTCCTCAACTGATTTTGTGAAACTACGGTAAAGATAGATCATCCAAATGAGGAAATGTTCTTATAAGCCTTCGTGAAAGGACTGCAGGCTAATCAAGCTAGTGAGACCATAAAAGGATTGTGATTTCGAGTATATATATTATCAGATTAAGGTGAATCTGATTAAAAATGTCTTGAAGTAGGAACGCAATACAAGTTTTAGATATGGTTGAGAACTTAAGCTAATTGAGTGTTAGGAACTAATCAATTAAGCACTTAATGGTAGGAGTAAATGAAGTTTAGTATAGAGTTTGGATACGGTGAGTAAGGAGACCGCTAAAATTTTTGGAGCTTACTTTGAATCATCAAACATGTAACATATGATTGAATTTGGGCTTAAAAGTTGAAATATTACACTTGGCCCGCTCGCGGTCACAAACACCAAAAAGTCTAGATTCGTTCCTGAAAGGCGAAAGGAGAGTGAAGTCCAGGCGGCATCCAATGCCTCTCATTGGGGGAGTCATGCCACACCCCACTTTAGACCAATTTATCAGCAGCCCGCGATGCATTTCCTTTTGCTGCAAATACAACACCAATATACCATCCACGAGCCTGCCTACAAGGTTTCTCTAGGCCCCAGGCCCCGTATCAAGTCTCACTTGTGCCAAATAATGCCTACCACTATGGTGTGGTTTCACATTCCAATCAAGGTCAAGGCCAGATCTCGACCCCAAAGAGAAATTCAAAAAGAAACTTCGTCAACTTCACTCCCTTTGCGATGACTTATACATAGCTTTTACCAACCTTTCTACATAACTCCTTAATCACTATATACCTCATGAAGCCAATACAACCACCATACCCAATGAACTATGATGCAAACGCCAAGTGCAACTATCATTGTGGCACAATCAGCCATTCCACTGAAAGGTGTTTTGCCTCCAAACACAAGGTGCAATCACTGATCGACTTTGGATGGATATGCTTTCAGGAGGACAAATCCAATGTAGAAGCTAACCCTTTGGCGGGACATGCGAGCTCATCGGCAAATGCTGTCATCGAAGGAGAGGGGCATGGTTTGGTAAGAGAAGTCGATAGGATTTAGACTCTGATGAAGAATATTTTTATCGCGCTCTGTCAAGCAAAATGGTTGAAAATTAGAAGCATACAAGAAAATGAATGTGGCTTTCACCCGGACATCTCACATTCCATAGACGATTGTTATGAGTTTAAACAGATATTGCAAGATATGATCGATAGACACATCTTACAAATCTATCGGCAGGTAAAACAGGGAGAAGTATTCACACAAACAAGTGAGGAAACGACATTGTCTGGACCTAAACCGGTAATAATACATTTTACCAAGGCCTTGCATTCATCGCAGGAGCGATGACCTATCGTGATACAAGCTCAGACTCCCTTTCTCTATAAGAATGAAAAGGCAGTTCCATGAAAATATGATGCCCAAATCCTGAAAGGGGAACAAGGAAAAAAGGAAGCAGACAAGACCCCTATTATTGTTAACACTGCCATTGACAACATCTCCGACATAAGGGGTATGACGAGAAGTGGTCGCCTCTTCACACCTCTTGAGTTGAGAAACGAAGGAAATCAAGGCAAAAAGGCTAAAGAAGAAGCGACCACATAGCAAGCAAAAGCATTCTTGAAAGGGAAGGCACCACAAATTGACCAAGATGCCAAGAAAAAGGGAAATATTCAATGAGGAAGCAAATGAGTTCTTGAAGTTCATTTAGTATAGCAAATATAAGGTGGTGGATTAGTTAAACCGCATGTTAGCTCGAATCTCACTATTAGAATTGTTGATGCATTCTATCACCCACAGAAACCACTAATGAAGATTCTTAGTGGGAACTATGTGGAGTAAGATATATCCCTGGATAAATTTGAAGGCATAGTCAATCACATCACTGTTAATGACTGCTTGACCTTCACTGAAGAGGAGATCCCTGTAGAGGGGAGAGGCCATAACAAGGCCCTGCACATATTTATGAAGTGCATGGACTATGTCATAGCATGAGTGCTCATTGACAACGACTCATCTTTGAATGTGATGCCGAAAGCGACACTCGATAAGCTTCCTTGCGAGATAGCTTATATGCGTCCCAGTTCTATGGTTGTGAGAGCTTTTGATGGGAGTAGAAGAGAGGTAGTAGGAGAAATTGAATTGCCAGTCCAGGTTGGACCCTGTACTTTTGAAGTAGTATTCCAGGTGATGGATATACTTCCAACATATAGTTGTTTATTAGGACGACCATGGATTCATTTTGTTGGGGTCATGCCTTCTACCTTACATCAAAAGCTTAAGTTTATGGTGGACAACAAGCTCATAATAGAATCCAACTAGAAGGACTTTTTAGTAAGTGGATTGATGAATGCTTGATATGTGGAAGCTACTAAAGAGGCCCTAGAAACATCCTTCCATGCCTTGGAAATTGTCAGCATTGCATACGTTGAGCCCTTCCAAATAACCCCTTCCATGTCAAGTGTCTCTTTAATGATGGTGAAAACGATGATTAAAGAAGGTTACCAATACGGGAAGGGATTAGGCAAGGATGGTAAGGGATATGTTTTCCCTCTGCAATTGGCCGAGAACAAGAATAGATACGGCTTGGTATACAAATCCACTAAGGCAGACGTGAAGAGGACGATGGAGGAAAAACGAGAAAGAAGTCTGGCCAAGCTGGAAGGGCGTGAGCCAAAGACAGGAAGAATCACCTTATGCTATATACGGCAAAGCTTCCGAAGAACGGGGTGGATAAATACAGATCAAGTGAGCCCATTTGGTTATGGCATAGACGTTTGGGACATCCTTCATTTGGGTACCTTAAGATTTTATTTCTAGTTTATTTATTAGTAACACTAAGCCCATCAAATGTGAAACTTGTATATAGGCAAAAAATCATAGAGTTACTTTTTCTCTTAACAACAATAGAGTCAATTCTGTTTTTTCATTAGTACACTCTGATGTGTGGGGCTCAGCTCCTAATTCCTACAATAATCAGTTTCAGTATTTTGTGGATGATTTCTCTCGCATGACATGGGTATATTTTCTAAAACAAAAATCTGAAGTACCCGATAAGTTCTATGCATTCTATTAAATGATTCACACTCAGTTTGACAAGAAAATCCAAGTACTTAGATCAGATAATGGTGAAGAATTTGTTAACAAATTAATGCAGGAATTTTTCAGAGAAAATAACTTAATCCATCAAACTTCCTGTCCAAACACACCCTAACAGAATGGTGTAACATAACGAAAAAATCGTAAGCTACTAGAGATTACTCGAGCCATGATTTTTGATGCACAGGTTCTGACACGTTTTTGGCCCGAAGTTGTTGCTACCTCGGCCTATCTTTTGAACAGGCTACCTTCCAAGATCCTTAACCACAAAACACCCCTACAGATCCTAACTACTCAGATTGATCTCTCTCCTGTCCAAATGTTACCACCACGAGTTTTTGGGTGTTCTGTGTTCGTTCATATTTCCAAAGCAAACAGAACCAAATTTGATTCATGTGCTGAGAAATGTGTCTTCGTTGGATATGCTACACATCAAAAGGGTATCGATGTTACAACTCAATCACTCACCGTGTATATATGACTATGGATTGTGATTGTTTAGAATCAAAATATTTCTTCAGTAGCCAACTTGATGTTCAGGGGGAGAAAACTAGTGAACCACCAAGTTGGTTAAGTAGTCTTAGTTGCTCAGAAACTGTTCCAAAAAAGCAAATAGATGGAGCCAACAAGCATGAGGATCCTTCTGAGAATATTCAACAAGAGGTAAATGATCTTCACTCTACTAAGTTGTTGCCTATTGTGAATGAAGTCACTAACAATGACAAGTTAGAACCAGAATCAGAGCTAGAGCCTTTTACACTTCCGCCAAGAAGAAATAGAGGGGTACTACCTAACTGATATTCTCCAAAACATGTTCTCCGGAATTCCAGGTATCATATGAAGATAACTAGAGAAGGAGTGACAGACATTGCAAGAGCTTTTCTTACCTCCCTTCTAGCTGAAGACATTCCCAAAATAGTTCACGAAGCCAGTAAGAAGGGCGAATGGAGATAAGCTATGAAAACAAATATGGAAGCTCTAGATAAGAATAGAACTTGGGAGAAGTGCATCTTACCAGTAGGGAAGAAACCAATAGGGTGTCGATGGGTTTTCACCATTAAACACAAAGCATATGGCATCATTGAGTGATATAAGGAAAAAATGGTGACAAAAGGCTATATACAGACTTATGACATTGACTACTCAGAGACTTTCTCACTAGTTACAAAAATTGACACCATCAGAGTACTATTTTCAATAGCAGCAAACAAAAATTGGTCACTCCATCAGTTTAATGTCAAGAATGCTTTTCTGCATGGTGATTTGAAAAAAGAGGTGTACATGGAAGCTCCTCCAGGGTTTTGTGAAGACTTCCAAAGAAATGAAGTCTACAAATTAAAAAAGGCACTCTATGGGCTTAAGCAGTCTCCACATGCCTGGTTCGGAAGGTTTGCAGTGGCCATGAAAAAGTACAGGTACAAACAAAGCAACTCTAACCATACTTTATTCTTGAAAAGAAAAGGAGATTTGATCACATGCCTAATAATATATGTGGATGACATGATCATAACCGAAAGTGATATAGAAGAAATAACACAATTGAGGAATAACTTGTTCAGAGAATTTGAAATGAAGGACTTAGGTGGACTAAAGTACTTCTTGGGAATAGAGGTTATTCACTCTAACAAAGGTATCTTTATTTTCTAAAGAAAATACATCATGGATTTGCTTGCAGAAACATGAATGGTCGATTGTAAACCAGCATATGCTCCTATACAAGTTAACCATGGTTTAAAGTTTGAGGAAGTAGCTAATCTGACAGATAAAGAGAGGTACCAACGGTTAGTTGGGAAATTGATTTATCTGTCACACACTCGACCAGATATAGCATATGCAGTAGGGGTAATAAGTCAGTTTATGCATCACCCTCAAGAGGATCATATGGAAGCTGCCATGAGGATTGTCCAATACTTGAAGGGGACACCAGGAAGTGAGATCATGTTCCAAAAGCATGGACACTTAAACATTAAAGCTTATACTGATGCTGATTGGGCTGGTAATCCAAATGACAAAAGATCTACATCGGGCTATTTTACTCTTGTGGAAGGTAACTTGGTGACATGGTGGAGTAAGAAGCAGAAAGTGGTTGCTTTTTCAAGTGTTGAGGCTGAATTTTAGTAAATTGCCAAAGGTATAACTGAAATCTTATGGATCAAAAAGTTGATAACCGATATTGGTTTTTCACCACAACTACCAAGTCAGTTAGAGTGTGATAACAAGACAACAATCAGTATCTCAGAGAATCCTGTACGACATGACAGAACCAACCCAAACACATTGAAGTGGACAGACACTTCATCAAAGAGAAGATTGAGGATAACAATATTGAGCTTCCATTTGTAAGGTCAGAAAACCAGTCAGCAGACATTCTCACCAAAGTTGTTACAGGCAAAACATTTACCCGTGCTTTCAGCAATCTAAGCAGTGATCCCACTGCTTGCCTTGAGAATGAGTGTTAGAATATTATTATCAGATAAAAAAATCAGTAGAATATCAGAGATAATCAAGAGAATATTAGAGAATATCAGTAGAATATCAAATGTATTTATTTAGAATAATTTCTATATTTAGTTTCCTAGAATTTTATATTAAGTGAGTTATTGTAAAAAATAAAATAAAACATTAAAAAATAACCTTATTTCATGTTATCATATTTTTATGTTTATGTTTGTTCATAATTATTGTTAGAAACAGATTGCTGATAAATTAAATACTAAATGTTGAAGAATGAGAATCATACTTATTGCATAAACGATATGACTATATATAGCCTTACATCAGAGTTGTAAACAGAACTTAAACAACCCACACATCACGACTCCTATAAGTGTTGTAACTGGCTAAAGACTCGGTTGACAACAAACAATTATTCCCTTAACATTAGGAATTATTAAATTAAGTAATTTAAATCAAAACAAAATATTAACATCCTCCCTTAAACTGAATGCTTCTAGCAATCAGTTTATATCTGCAAATGAACACACACCTAGTAGACTTCGTAACTTCATAAAAGAATCAAGCTTTAGAGGCTTGGTCATCACATATGCAACTTGCTCTTGTGTATTACAGTGAACCAATTTAACAGTTCCATTCTTTGTAAGTTCTCGAAGGAAATGAAAGTGAACATCTATGTGTTTGTTACGTCCATGCATCACCAGATTCTTGGCAAGCTTGATTGCTGAGGTATTATCACAATGAACTATTATGGATTTGTCCTAATAATGACCAAGTTTCTTTAATACTTGATGTAACCATACCGCTTGACAGGCACAAGCAGCTGCAGCAATGAACTCCGCCTCAGCAGTAGATAAGGAAACCACTAGTTGCTTCTTTGACGACCACGATACTGCAACATAACTCAACAGGAACACATACCCTGAAGTGCTCTTCCTATCATCCAAATCCCCAGCATAGTCACTATCTGTGTAGGTTGTTAATTCCTCATCTCCTTCCTTCTTGTAGAACAGTTCGAAGTCAGCTGTACCTTTCAAATATCTTAAAACCTTTCTTTTTGCTTGCAATTGAAGCTGAGAAGGATTTCCCATGTATCTGCTGATGAGACTAACAACAAACATAATATCTGGACACGTAGTAGTTAAATACATAAGACTTCCTACAACTTGCTTGTAATAAGTACCATCTACTTTTGCCCCATCCTTATCTTTTTCAAGCTTTTCTCCAGGAACAATGGGATTGTGAACTGGATTATATTTATCCATGCCAAACCTTTCTAACACTTCCAACACATACTTCTTTTGGCCAATAAAAATTCCATCAGATTTTTGCACTACTTCTATACCAAGAAAGTATCTCATCTTTCCAAGATCAGTCATATCAAATTCAAGCATCATAGATCTTTTAAACTC
>Ga0099825_1005779_pt1 | contig 15748 bp, 14 predicted proteins | sample SiratroredBW_FD_76838 | JGI IMG/M metagenome (GOLD analysis project Ga0099825, IMG submission 76838) | Root nodule microbial communities of legume samples collected from California, USA - Siratro red BW | ecosystem: Host-associated > Plants > Roots > Nodule | place: USA: California | collected...
ATATTAATTATGCCAATAGTTTTCATTCTTTTTCTGAAATTTACTCACAAATTTTCACACTTTGGCTTAATGTGTTTGTCTCCATATATATATATGTATCAGGTTGGCTTAAACGCACCATTGGTAGGTGCAGGAGCAACTTCTTCACTACTCTAGTTATACATATTTGTTGCAGGTTATTTTGTTTTGAATTTAATGTGATTTCTGAATAATTAGTTGCCAAATGACAAGAATGCAATATTTTATGGAGGTTTAGACGTTAAGGCTATTCAGGCTTTGAAAGATTGGACTAGGTTTAGTACTCTGCAAGTAACCTCTGTATAAATGATGTTAAGGATTTGTCTTCAGCATCTATTAGTTGTATTATAAAAATGTTAGATCTTAGAGGTTTCTAAACCTTTAGAATACCTCCGTTATTGTTCCACTTCCACGTATCTATTTCTTCGTTTAAGCTTCTGTGCTATATCTTCCACTTCATGAGCCTTGCAACTGGTTTTTTATGTCCTTTGTTTTGTTGTATTGTTTAACATGACAACTGATCCTAGGAAAACACAGTTGAGGTATCATATGTTGATATAGTATTGAAATACTCTCATGAAATAGTTTCACTATCAATCATGCTGGAAAACAGTCCCAAAATTTTAACTTTCGAGCACTAAATTTTCTTTATGGCTAAATTGTGTGAGGTCTGAGAAACCCATTTTACCTTTTTCCTCCTTTGGGGGTCTTATCCTCTATTTACATTAAACAAAACCATGTCGGCTATACACTATGCCTTAGTTAGCTTTTCTTTCTTTCCTGTGGTTACAGTGAGCTACATTATTGTTCTCTTTTTGGCTGGACAACATTGTGGCATCCTTTCTATGATTGAAGTAATATCTCGAGTCATGATGAATTAGAAGATGATAGAAAATGGTTTAAACGATAGAATCTGGAAGAAAAGCGGGATATATTGAATTAGCTTGGCAGTTTATAAACCTCTCATATCAGAAATGATAACAGTAAGGGTGAAAGATTCTGAATACAAATCCCTACGATTATCTATAGGGTTGTTAGCAATTAGCATTTTACCAAATCCACCTATGGCCCATGGGCAGAACTACTTACGTCTGGGGGAAGGGGGCAAATATATTAAAATGTCAAAAGCTCCCAATTATTTTCATTCTTGTTTTTATAAAGTATAATTTTAGCCTCTATGATTTTCCAGTTCATCATTTGCAAAGAACCTTCATGCGATTGAGCACTCTAAGATCATAGGAATATAAAAATTAAAACAAAACAGATATGAATAACTTAAAAGAAGAATTGATGAAGTTGCTCCTGGTTTTTTGAGGCTAATCTAGTAGTGAATACCCTCCTTCCAGGAATTTAAGAATCCTAGGAAGTAATTCTCTTGATGGGCCTTTTCTTACCCCTCTTGGATTCCAAGCATGCTTTTACCACCCTGATTGGTAGTAATGATGGAGTAACTTATTGACCTGTTCTTTTTACCTTTTAACTGCACCCTGTTATGCTACAACTCACTGGCACTGTGGCAGTGGCAGTGGCAGCAACTTTATTTATCATTTAATGTCATAATTCAAATTTCAAAGTACCCTACCCAACCCTCTCAATTGTGTATAGATATTAAGAAAGGGAATACAAGAGTTCCAAGCCAGCTCGGAATATAAATAGTTGCATCCATGACCCATGGGTGCATATGATAGTTGGAAAGAACATTGTAATTCTGATGGTTTGATATCATATCAATTATATCAACCTTATTGGATATACAAATAAAAGAGGAATAATTTGCGTGCTTTTAATTTGATCTTCAATTTTCTTTCTATTTTGATGCAAGTTCACAACAACCTTCAAAGCTTCAGAAGTTATGACTATCTACGTGTGCAGTTAACAGTTATGCAATATTTTTAAATAATGAGAAATCATACCTTTAGATTCAAGTGTCGAATATTGATACTATTTGTATGTCAAGCAATCACTTGGTGGTGTCAATATGTAAATTTAAGAATGAACTTCTTAGCTGATTTCGGATGGAAAGGTCCATTGGAGTATAGATTGGTTCCCACAATGGTGATTCCAACTTTGTCGGTACATTTGTGTTCTCTTTTATATATTTCCAGTATGCTAAAAACGGAAGACGTCTAAATTTATTTTTTATAAATTTGATTGATTTTGTTATTAAGATAATTGCTTGCATGATTTGAAAACATGAAATAGTGCCACAGTAAACATCATTTTTGTGAAGTGTGTGTGCTACTGTTTTCTTACATTTTATGTTTTAGAAATAAAGTTCTCATCATTTTTGTCTCTCTCTTTTGCAGTACCCGGATTTGAAGCCCCCATCATCTCCAACTCCATCGAAGCCACAATAGTTTTGTTGGTTATAGCATACTTACTGACGTTTGTATGGCAGAAATACAATTTGGTGACTCTTAAATTGTTTATTTCTAATTTTACAGTCATTCTTTTTCTACTTTGAATTTTAGGATGTAAAATACGTAATCATTAAACACTGCACGAGCAGAATCAATCTGGATGTTTATACTCCAAACAACAGCAACAATGAAAGTGAATTAGTTAGTTTAGGAGACCGGCCAAAAAAAGAGGAGAGAAATGAAGAGAAATATTAATGCCATTAAATGTTTGCATATTTGTTAGGACAAAAATTAAAGACGGTGGACATTCATAATATCTACGAACTAACATATAGAAAACGGTTTATGGGACTAATGTGATGATGTATTTAATCACATGAATTCTCCCCTCTTTTCCCTAGATTCACCCTCAATTGTAAAACTGCTATTTTGTCTTTTATAGTCATTTGCAATTCCATTTTTAATGTGTTGATGTAGAGGTTGGTTAATCGTTTGCTGCATATACTACTTATATTTGTTAATAATGATTACAAATAATTGTTTAAATGAAATTTTCCATAATTTTATTCTAGAAGTGAAAAATAGAGAGAAAAATTATAATTAAATTTTTATAGGTTAAAATTAACTTACGTAGAATTGAACATAAATGATTAAAATGGATTTTACTAACAAGAGAAAAGATATTTGACTCTGTCTATTCTGTGTTTTCATACAATCATTCCTCTATGTCCTTATTTTTATGGACGAGGCAACTTTCAACAGTGGAAAATCTTTTTTTTTTTTTATCCTTGACAGTATTAAAGCTTCCAGCAAAAGAATGAACCTATTAGCATAAGGTTATTGGCCTTCAAAAAAGAATGGGGTAGGCTTACTGCTCCCACAAGTCAAAAGATAACACTATAATCCACACGCATTTTATTTTATGAGACTGTCATTATTTAAAGGGAAAAAAGTATACATGATTTGAAAAATAAAGGGACCAATGCTTTCTTAAAAGATGATAACATGACTTTTTTATGATCTCCTTTTGCATTCCCTAATAAAATACTCCAACTTTTAATTACCACTTTGTAGTATTAATCATTTGGTTATGTCCACCGTGCTTCAAAATTTTACTTCCTGAGACCAATAATGAAAAATAGTGAAAAACATCCTTATTTTTTAAAAGGACAAGTTTTCACCATACCATCCTTATCATTGTTAATGAAACATGTTTCCCCGGACTTTAAGGAAGTTTGTATATTTTTGGCTTTCTGCCTTGTCTTTTTGTCAAACTAAATACTGCTTCCATCTATTCTTTTTAAGGACTGAAGATTTATTTAATTCCTGCGCCGCGTCAGAGAAACACCGAAAGTCCATGTTTTTCGATAAATGAGCAACCAATACATGTCAAATCAAATTACAATTTCAGACATTTTCATTTCCTAATATAATCCCTGCATCACCATTATCATAAGCATTTTAAGACAAACATCAATTCCGTGTTCCGTATTTGAACATGTTTACAGAGATTTTAAGGCTTGAATTCACAATATTAATTTACAAGTAGGAAAACAAGACAGATAATGCTTTGAACGTTGCATTTGCATACCAGATATTCCTACAAAAATCTTCAGCAGTGTGGCCTGTCACACTGTTTCCACGTCCCAATTAAAAGGAAAGAAAAAAAGATAGAAAAAAAAAAAGACAAAGAGAAAAGTGAAATAATGATTGGATTGTGTAGTGGCATCACAAGTTAAATCTCCCAACCCAACCACACTGTGAAGAAGTTGCATTTGAATAGAGTATGAAACAGTGCAAATGCAAAACCTTCAAGTAGTGAATCAGAAGGAGCAAGAGAATCTTAGCTGTATGCAACACCCTTTTCATCCTTCATAAATTCAACCTTTTCACACTCTCTCTTCTTTCCTTCTATGCACCAAAAGTCCCCACTGCCATTACTACATATCTCACTCTCTCTCACTCACTCACCCACTCACACTTCACACACAACTACCACAACACAGAAAATGCAAACCTCCTCCTTCTTCTTCTTGTTCTCGTTTTTGTCCTGTGTATTAGCTTCTTCACAACCCTTGTTCTTCAACAGAAGGGTCCTCCATGAACCCTTTGTTCCTTTAACCTCTCTTCCACCTTCTGAACCACCAAAACCACCACCTCCTCGTCCTTCTCCTTCACCCTCAAAACAAAAACCCAAATACCCTTCATCATCCACCATCCCCACCACCACCATTACCACCACACCAGAAACTACCACCACAACAACACCACAATCACCCTTTTTCCCATTATACCCCTCTTCCCCTCCTCCTCCTTCTCCGATCACCTTTGCCTCCTTTCCTGCCAACATCTCCTCCCTCATTCTCCCTCACTCCCCAAAACCCAATACCTCCTCCAACAAACTCCTCCCAGTCGCTCTCTCCGCTGTCGTCGCTGCTGCACTCGCCGTCTCCATCTCCGCCCTCGTCTGTTACCGCCGCCGCCGGAACCCTCCCCCGTCCCCAGCTGCCAAAGTTCTCCGCTCCGACTCCGGCCTCCGCCCGCTCCGCCGCAATGCCGAAACTTCCGTCGAAACACGCAAGCTCCGCCACACGTCCTCCACCAGCTCCGAGTTTCTCTACCTGGGCACCGTCGTGAACTCTCACATGATCGAAGACGCCGAGGGCGGCGATGGTGACCGCAAAATGGAATCGCCGGAGCTCCGGCCCCTTCCGCCGCTCGCGCGACAAGCTTCAGTGCCGCCTCCGCCTCCGCCCCGCGAGGAGGCGGGTTTCACGACAGCGGAGGAGGACGAAGACGAGTTTTACTCGCCGAGAGGTTCGTCGCTGGGAGGCTCCGCCGGAACCGGATCGATGTCCCGTCGAGTGTTCGTCGCCGATAGAAGCTTGACCTCTAGCTCGTGTTCTTCCTCCTCTTCCGCATCGCCGGAAAGGTCTACCACGAACTTGCCGCCGCCGGCGAGTTCGAGTTATCGGAACACGCTGCCGAAATCGCCGGAAAATTACAACCACCAACACATGCATTCTTCTTCTTCTTCGATGTGCTCCACACCAGATAGGGTTTTCGCTGAACGTGATAACGATGCTTCAAGTGCATGTGCACATGCAGATGCACATGCAGCACCAGCATCATTACATGAGGGAACATTGGAGAAAAATGAAAATGCATTATCTTCATCGCCACCACAGAGACTATCTAACGCTTCTTCGTCTTCCGCCTTTTCTCTTCCCTCTTCGCCGGATAAGGTGACACGTCATAACACTTTCGACCAGTCTCCGAGAATGTCCAGTGTTTCCGACGGACTAATGTTACATGGCTTGTCATCGTTGCCTTTATCACCCGCCCTGCTTTCATCACCGGAAACCGAAAGAGGAACTTTCAGTGAATTGGGAACAGCTTCTTTCGGCGCGCAGAGAAAACAATGGAGCATTCCGGCACTGTCAATGCCAATAACGACACCGTTTGATGAAATCGGAAACGTTCCAGCTCCTCCACCTTTGCCACAGAGGAAGCACTGGGAGATTCCAGGCCCTGCTCCGCCACCACCGCCGCCATTGCCACGGCAGAGGAAGCAGTGGGGAGTTCCAGCGCCGGGGCCGTCGACACCGGTTGGTCAACCCGTGTCAAGGCCACCGGAATTGGTGCCTCCTTCGAGGCCTTTTGTGTTGCAAAACCAAGCAACCAATGTTGAGTTGCCTCCGAGTTTGTGGGAAATTGAAGAGACTGGTAAACCAAAACTGAAGCCCCTGCATTGGGACAAAGTGAGAACAAGCTCTGAACGTGAAATGGCGTGGGATCAGATGAAGTCTAGTTCGTTTAAGTAAGATTCTAACTCTTAACGTTTAGTTTTGGATATCAGTTTGCTATTTTACCATATTGGATGTGAAGATTTCAAGATGGTGTTTTGCTATAAAATTTCTTATTTCCCTTTGTGGATGGAATTTATGGTTGATAATTGTTGTTTATGATGCAATTGGTGTTCTTGAATTGAGTAACATTGAATTGGGTTGGCTGCAGATTGAATGAGAAAATGATTGAAACCTTGTTTGTAGTGAACACACCAAACCCTAAGGCCATGGATGCATCTACAAACTCTGTTTCTCACCCGCCAAATCAGGAGGAAAGAGTACTCGATCCTAAAAAGTCTCAAAATATTTCAATATTGCTGAAAGCGCTTAATGTCACTATAGAAGAAGTGTGTGAAGCACTTTTAGAAGGTATATTTTCTCATTCCCACCTTCAGTTGTGACATAGTTTTCTGTAGTTTTTTTGGTAGGCCGATAGATATTGATTGATATATTGGACCCTAAACTAGCCCTTTCAGGATAATCTCTTCTAAGATACATCGGTTTCGTAATATATAGTTCATGGTTATCTTGAATAATTATGTTACAGTCTGTGTACATAAGAGTTTGCTTAATTGATCATACTTCTAATAACCACTTTCAAATATGTACTTGTATACTGATAATGCACCTAATTCAATTTACCTCTCTACAGGTAGGCCTGATGCACTTGGAACAGAATTACTTGAAAGCTTACTAAGGATGGCACCAAGCAAGGAAGAAGAACGGAAGTTGAGGGAACATAAAGATGAGTCACAAACCAAGCTTGGTCTGGCTGAGAAATTTTTGAAGGCAGTCCTTGATGTACCCTTCGCATTTAAAAGGATTGAAGCAATGCTGTTTATAGCCAGTTTTGAGTCTGAAGTGGAATATCTCAGGACATCCTTTCAAACACTAGAGGTAATCAATCTCACACTGATTATTCATTTCTTCAGGATTCATTTGGATGTTATGTTTTGAAGTTTCTTCATCTTCTGATCGGTGTTTTTCCAGGCTGCCTGTGAAGAGCTGCGACATTCTAGAATGTTCTTGAAGCTTCTGGAGGCTGTCCTTAAAACTGGGAACCGCATGAACGTGGGGACAAACCGCGGGGATGCAGAGGCATTCAAACTTGATACCCTTCTCAAGCTGGCTGATGTCAAAGGCGCAGATGGCAAAACCACTCTACTGCATTTTGTTGTACAAGAAATTATTCGAACCGAAGGTGCACGCCTCTCTGACACCAATCAAACTCCAAGCTCTACTTTGAGCGAAGATGCCAAGTGTAGGAGGCTTGGCCTACAAGTTGTATCAAGCCTGAGTTCAGAGCTGTCAAATGTGAAGAAGGCTGCTGCTATGGATTCCGAAGTTCTCAGCAGTGATGTGTCAAAACTTTCCAAAGGAATTGCAAACATAGCAGAGGTTGTGCAGTTAAACCAAACCATGGAATCAGATGATAGCAGTCAGAATTTTACAGAATCAGTGAACAAGTTCATCAGAATGGCTGAGGAGGAAATTCCAAAAATTCAAGCCCAAGAAAGAGTTGCTTACTCCCTTGTGAAGGAGATTACAGAGTATTTTCATGGGAACTTGGCAAAGGAAGAAGCCCATCCATTTAGACTCTTCATGGTTGTAAGAGACTTTTTAGCAGTTCTTGAGCGTGTCTGCAAAGAAGTTGGAATGATAAATGAGAGAACCATGGTTAGTTCAGCTCATAAATTCCCTGTGCCAGTTAACCCAATGCTTCCTGAATTACATGAGAGTCAACAATATAATAATAATACCTCTTCAGATGATGACACTCCATCACCTTAGCTGCTACATCACTCATTAAACTGACTTTTTGGCTGCATCTTTCCTAAAAATCTGGTACCAGGTGATTTTTTATTGATCTGGCCAAAATTGTTGTAAGTTATTTTTCCTTGTTAAATTGTAAAAATCCTTGTTAAGAGACTTCAGGTTATGTAGATTATTTATAATATATAGTAAAAGATTTTCTTTGGGGGGAGAAAGCCTGGATATCTACTACATAAGGTTTTGCAGTAAGCATGTACAAAGCTTTTTAATCATTTCCAAGAAAAAGGTTCAGTTGAAACTTTGGTGTTTTGTATATACATTTTCTTTGAATTGATATTTTTATTATGCAACCAAGATCATAACACTTCTATTTAAATTTGGCCAATTAAATTTTTAATATTTTTTTGGAAGAGATTAAAGACTATTTATAATACTATAATAATATATATAGAAAATAGGAATAAATAAAATGCATTAATGACTACTAGAATCTTGTGTTGGTATTAAAAACTCATTCTTGATTCCGAGAATAGAGTGGAGATACTGTCACCTTTGGCGTTTAGTGATAAAGATTCATATCTTTAAATCTTGAAAGATTTGTTTAATATGTATAGTGAATAACTTATTCTGCTTATCATTTCTGCAAAAAAACTTTTAAAACAAAGTTATATTATGGTCTTGCTCTCTGTTCATCAGAATGTTTTTCGTGTGAGTAAAAGGATTCAGCTGTATAAGATATATCATCAGCGGAAATACATACATTTATCTTAATTTTATTATTGATTTCCGTATTATACAAATTGTTATCATTTCAAAATAAGATAATTAAATATATTATTTATTATACATTGTAATAAAAAGTTTAATTATATAAAATCAAACATTTTACATTCTTATAACCTAATTTTGCTTCTTTATTTTTTTTATATTAGTGTCCATTACTGCAAATTTTTTATTATAGTTTTAAAATGTTATTAAAATTAAAACAAATCATTTATGCACATAAAATAAGAAATACTAATTATATATTATTATAGATAACACACTCATAAAATAAAATTTAATATTTACATTATGAACTTCTATAGCATAGTGTCATGCTTATGGTAGTGTAACACGATAAGTTAGCCTTATAAGCTAACGATCCTAAATTATGAATAACAACATAACATAACAATCATGAATATGATTATATTTATCTACATTTATAAAGTAAAAATTTATATCCATGTCATTGTTAATTTATATCCATGTCATTGTTCTATCGGATAGTGGATATTTTCATACTTCCACATGTATCAACTCTTGCACCACCCTAAAAAAAATAAAAAATACAACAAAGAAAACATGACACTATCTAAAATTAATTTTCCTTTTCTCATTGTGCAAGAAAAAAAAAGTTACATAAATATTAAAATAGACCATCAAATAACAATTAAATATAGCCACATAAATATTAAAATAGACTATCAAATAACAATTAAACTAGTGAACACTGAAATGATATATATCTTCGCAATCCGTGATTTGAATGAAACCGCACTAATAAATATTATACTAGTCTAAAAGATTTTTAATAATTTGAAACAAAAACCATGTGTATATATATCCTAGTACTTCATTTAAAAATCCTAACATTACCTATATTTATCCGGACCAATGCGGAGATACGAATTCAAATAATCCCTGCATCTGTATCCTCAATGGACAAAATCAAATCAAAGATGCTAAATATGCCAAGTTGAGTATTGTTTATATACCAGTGACACTAATTATTTGCCCTGTATAATTGGTGAATAATAGAGTTTGTATAACTGTTATGTGGAAGATAGAATGAAACTTCTAAGAAGTAATAATATAATTTACTTAGAATGCATAACAAACTCAGCAATCCACTATAGCCATCATTCATTGTACAGAACTCATTGTGCAATTTCTTTCATTAACTTAACTACGTTTTCCTCATACTACTTGCACAAGAGGTGCCTACTGAATTCAGATTCATATACTTGTCTAAGCACCAATTTCCTTCTACAAGTCACGATGCTAGACATAAAAGGCACACCAGTGCTCTGTAACATGAGGCAGAAAAACTTATTATATAAGAGCTATATTTTTTCTGCTCACTTAGCTAGAGGTGAATAACTTAAGTACTTCATCAGCTAATTGTTGTTCTTCATCTTATGTTCTGAAGAATTCATTCAAGTTGTCAGCATCTATGCGCTCCAATATGCGGCGAGCTTCCTCCTCCGTTGCCGGCACTACATTTCGAAGTTTGAATCCATTTTTAGTCACCTTGGCTTCTGGACGTACTGTGAAGGTGAAATGGAAAGTATTTGATACCTGTAATCACAAAAGGAACAGACCGGACAATGGTGATTACAATCTTAATAAGGTGGAAGTTGCAAGAAGAAAAAGTGCAACCGATAATGATTGTGTATTGTATAGAGTGCATTTTTGTAGAGACTAACCTCACTAGAACGCAACTCAGGTCGGGTAACATGAGCAACAACTTCAACATTGATGAGTGGCTGATCTGGATCATGAACCTCCGTGTACAGAACACAAGATTTGAGACGCAAAAAGTCCCCTACATCAACCTGTTCAAGGGTCCATTTATCACGTAGAAGAGCAGAATGTTTGGAAAATTTTATAGCACACATAAGGTCTTAGAATAGAACTACTCAAAATATCACAAATTAAAGGTTTTGTTTCACCCTTTTAGAGGATATGAACAGAAGACTTCTAGAAGGAAACTAACATCAATTATATTATTTTGTCTTTATGACAGAATCAAATTGTCATCAATTTATATCTTTCAACAGTCCCATCAACTTTATACTTTATTTTGAATACCCATTTACAATGACAGTTTTGTTTTATATTCGGCTTCACAAAAACTCTTAGATACTGCTCCTTGCTTCTTTGATTTCCAAGATATAAGAAAATTAGTAAAATACACACTAAAATCAATCACTGATTATCTTGAATCACTATAGGTATCCTCGAAAAACATTGTTGTAAAATTGTAATACTTTCTTTCTCCTCTCTCACTTCAAACTCAACACAATTACTCTAGAATCTAGATTTTGGATGTCAATTCAAACAATTTGAAACTCCTGTAACAAAGTTTTTGTAACTGTATTTGATTCAAATTGGCTATAGAAATATCAAAGATTGTGCCAACTGTGTATATAATACAGAATCATGTTAACTGTTAAATTTTGAAATTTGTAAGAGAATGGATAAGATACTCACAGGTCTTAGGAAATCAACATGGTCAACTTCTAGAAAGTAAGGAACTAATCCAGCAAAGGCATATGCTGTTGAGAAAGCCAATTCAAATGCACGATGCATCAAGAAACCTCCAAATATTCGACCATGGATGTTCCTTTGCTGTGGCTGGCATATCAGAGCATTCTCAAGACTGGTATCCTTTAGAAGAATACTGTCTCTGTCAGCTAAAGCTGGCATGTCACAAAAGATTCTTCCCTCAGCCAAAAGGGCATTAAGTCTATTTTTCTCCCCATTCTCAAACTCTCTCTTTTCCCCTCCCCTTTTCCTTTTTCTCAAATTACTTCTTGCTTCAGCTTGTTCAAAAAGAACTTTTTCATGATCTGTTTCTGGAGAAAGTCGATTCACTGGAGCAGCTTTCCCAGTTTTTGAGTCTCGAGCAACAAATATGAAGTTGGCTGTTAGTGCCACCGAGTCTGAATCATTGCCCTCTGCACATATTTTGATGAGGCATAAGTTGTGGAGCAATTTTGGTTGAAATATAAAAGCAAATAACAAGTATTGGAGGAAATTAAAAGAATCAAAATGAGATTCTATTATGAAGTTTTGTATAATTGTTATGAATAAACCATCAATTACTTGTATTGTCATAGCCGCATAAGCCCTAAGAAATGTACCTTCATTGGGCTGAGTAACCTCCAGTTGAATTTCTATTGAGGAGTGCCCAACCCATATAACAGAACCAACTATTTTGAGATCAATGTCAACACTAATTGGCTTCTTTAGTACAATCTTATCCACAGAAGCAGTCACAACTATAAGTGGCCTTGTTGTGCTAGCTTCATCAAAACAGTGCTATTCCGCAATCAAACAGCAAACAGCACAGTCAAAAATTAGGTACATCACATGAAATCTTCATCAGAACTTTCAATGGAAATATTTTGCTCCAAATAACAGAAGCAAAAAGTCAACTACCCCACTTAACTACGTGTAAATTCCGGTTCAGGTTTCCAAATTTAAATTAACATTCATGTGAAAACTTCCTGTCTTCTAGAACACAAACAAGTATCAAACTACATTTGACCTACTACAAAACAAACAAGTCATTCACCACAAATGCCAATCATCAAAGTACAACCTAGTTTGAACTTAACAAGTTCTGCCTTATCATCCCCATTTACCGCTTCACACCACACTCCATGACGAAGTCATATTACAAACATTACCCAGATACTCGATTCTTGCAAGAATTTGATTAAAATGCTATGTGAATCTAAAGTTTTTTTTATACTATAATTCAATTTCAATTATGAATTTTGACTGCTTTTCTGCGTAAAAGCTTTCTAGAGTGCACACGAGAATTTAAATCTTTCCATAAAACCTAAAAAATTCAGAAAACAAAGCTCAAAATAATTAAAAAAAAAAAAAATCTGACCCCACAAACGCCTCAGTTTGAGTTCAACCCCACCACCTTGTAATCACATAACAAGCAATACACAAATAACAAAACCTCATGAACCCCTTTAAAATCCCAACAACAAAAATAAAAATTGAAACTTTAAGACTGCACCTTGACAGAAATAGTTCCCGCTAGGGCATCAAGATCTTCAAGCAGCTTCCCAATTCGGACCTCATTCCAGGGATCCCTATACTGCTCTCTGAGCACAAAATCAGAGGAGAAGTTGTACAAGATGCTGGTCCTGCTCTGCGAGGGGGTTCTGGTGAGCAATTCACTCTGCGGAGGAGCGTCCCTCGGAGGGTCAAGAAGCCTCTCGAAAATCCGGCCCCGCGCCTCCCAGAGAGCCGTGGTCACCGGAGAATGGTACATCCCCGGCCACAGAGCAATGGGTTTCCTCTCCCCGGAGCCGTTGGCCTGCGGAGGTTTCTCCATAGGCACGGCGGCGCTGGCGAAGGTGGAAGCAACAGGGATTGTTCCATTCACAGGAATTGTGTTGTTGGAAGGAGAAGAATTCAAATCCATTCTATTTTTCTTAGTCTTTTTTATGTTTACTCCACTTTGAATAGGGATTATATGAGTCTTTTTGGTAGTCCTTGTTTAGCAGCATTTAATGTTTGGGTTAGTAATACAAGTTTTAAGATAATTATTAATCAACAAAATTATTATATATGGTAGTTTGTAATAAAATAGAAATATAAATAGCATAAAAAGAATTTCACGTTAAACAGATTTAATAAGGAACAACGTTAATATAAAATCATTTGCGACCTGATAAAAATATTTTTAATGGACATGTATGAAGTATGAATATATATATATATATATATATATATATATATATATAAATTATTTGATTTATTAAAAAATATTTATTAAAAAGTTATAATAGTAGAGCTGGTGAATGGTGCAACTGTGTCATAAATTTGAAAGGAAGAGGTCCACTCGATTTACTCGAGGCATACCAGATTAGCTTTCAGGCCCAATGATATTTCTCTTCTAATTTAATAGTTATAATGGATCTCTAAGTATATTTTATATTAAATTTATTAACTTTTATGATTATAATTAGCTTGAAAATGACCCTTACCATTTTCCACTTAGATGTGTTATTGAACTAATGGACCAAGAACACTAGTTTGGTTAATTTCTATTATACCATACTTAATACCTTTCCTTTCACAGTATTTTCTTTCATCGTCTGTACTTCTAATTTCCATTTTCCACATATCTACAACTAGCTTCCCATTCTTTTTCCAGAGACTAATATGGCATTGCAATAATTAGAACTCCTAACAGGTTTCACATATTGAATACGAAAATATTACTTCAGATTTTTTATCGAATCTAAAACCAAGTCTTTAATTGGACTACTCATACAAACAGGTATAAGGGAGGAAATTTAATTACAAGTACTCTAAATTTGACAATTGGAGGCCTTAACGAAATCATGCTTTGTGATGTTCATTTTTCATACAAATATTTTGGATAATTTTTTGTGTAGGTATATAAGTGTACTAACACTATATCTATCATCGGATGACATTAGTAAATTATATTTGTGATACAGGAAAAAGAAGTTAATCTTTGTGTCAATCCTTTTATTCTTAAAAATAATTTTATCCTTTTTGTTTCTACAAATCCTATATAACAATTATATGCCTTTCCAAACTCTTTCAATTACCATTAAGTTGCATTAAACATAATTAATTTACAGAAAGGATTCATAAGTTAGTAGTGATGTATTATACAATCTTAATCCACTTATCACACATATTTCACACCTTACAAACTTTCTTCCAATAAAAAAAGTGATTTAGAGTTTTCATCTCTCCACATAGGTATTACTAGTCAACAATTTTACTCATCCTTGTATTCATAGGGGAGAAAAAAAAAACATGAAGTAACACTATTTTAGTTTATCTCATCAAACTGTTTCATGTTTTCTTCACTCATAAATTGTGAATGCCTTGATCTTCATAATTGGAAGTTGCTAGTTAAAAATTATGAAGGTTATGGTCCTAAATTTGGAACATATCTTCTTCATCTAATGAGTTAGCTATGTGTAGTTAATTTGCATTTAGTTACCAACCATACCCAACATATAAAGGAAAATCATTGTGTACCAAGTGAAGGAACTGTAAATTCTGCAATTATTGTAAGACTAATAACTTGAATGAGTAGTTAAATTTTATAAATAGCAAACACTAGAAACGTGTTTCTCTCTCTGTCCTACAGGAGAATAATGTTTCAAGTTAGCTGGGTCATCAATTGTGACGAGTTTTACATTTTTATAATGAAGAAAAATGTTATTTATACATTTTTTATAGAAAACAAAGTTATTTATTTTTAAAAATTACTAGTTAAAATCTTTCAATTTTATTAATAAGTTTTCTTTTAATTTAAAGATCTGAGCCTTATATTTTAAATATATGACTCTACTTGGTAGAAGACTTATTTAATAAAATTATTTATCAGAAACTGAATTTAACAAACATTTTAATTTATAAAAGTAAAAAGTCACAATTTTTTTAATAATGACAGGATATATAGTAACCCAATAATAAATGACACATTAAATCTGGTTAGATAGTCTAATCTCTGGCCAAGATTAACAGTGCACCAAACAGTGTTATTAACTTATCTCTCTTGGTGGAACTTATAAAAAATTAAAAACACTAGGAACTTGGAATTCATGGAGTTTTGGGCTTGAGATGATGTAGGGAGTTAGCTAAGAAAAGCTTGAAAGTGGAAGATAACCTCTAAGAAAAGATTGCATCTTGATATTGTGATGGTGATTTTCGTTACTGCTTTTGTGTTTGTTGGTGTGTCATTTTCGTGACTTTCTTTTGAGGTTTCAAGCACAAAAATGGTAACTTTATGTGCTGGGAAATGAGAAAGTTATGGTCTTTTTACTTTAAGGGCTTGCTGAAAAAACGGGAATGATGCTTGGGTAGACCCGTGTTGTTGATTTTAGATTTTGATCTTTAGAAGATTATACTTTTCACACTATTATATAATAATAAAATAATAATTTATTTTAATATTAAATAATTGTA
>Ga0099825_1005784_pt1 | contig 15737 bp, 9 predicted proteins | sample SiratroredBW_FD_76838 | JGI IMG/M metagenome (GOLD analysis project Ga0099825, IMG submission 76838) | Root nodule microbial communities of legume samples collected from California, USA - Siratro red BW | ecosystem: Host-associated > Plants > Roots > Nodule | place: USA: California | collected...
CCACAACGCTTATCCTAAGATGGTAGCTTTAATCAAATAAGAAAAGTGAGTACGGTTTTATAAAATGTTATTTTTCCAAAACAATAAAAATAAAAATGCAAATAAAGAAAAATAAAAAAAAAATATTTTTTGTTACTTTTGGGCCCAACAAGGATTGACCTTGTTCCTATGTATTTCCATTCACAATGGAAAATCAGGGATCACATAGTTCTAGTTTGAAAATGTTTGTTTGGTATTTGGGTGTTTGTTTTTTTTTTTTATATCTTTTGTATTTTTTAGTATTTTCTTTTTTTTTTTATTAGATAAATTGTTTTTCCTAATTTTTTACGGAAATCTTTTTTTTTTTTTTTTTTTTTATATATTTTCTAGGTCACGATTTGCTCACTTCTGACATTTGAATACTTCATTTAGCCTTTATTTGTGTCTTTTGTGTGCAATATTTACGAATTGGATGCAAATGCCGCCAGTTCGCATATCCTTTTGTTCGAAAGGATCATGGCGATATCCTTAAGTTGCATTGTCTTGCAAGTCCTTATAGTTGACAATATTGTAAGTTCGGGTTCTTATGTGGATACAAGATAAGTTTAGGACAATATTGATAACATCTCTGAGAACTTTCTGGCACTGACAAACTGCGACAAAATTTTGTCTGAGAGGAACTTCTAATTTTCTCGTATAGGAATGAAAACATAAAATGCGAGCAATTATAGGAAATAAAAGAATAATTGAACTCATTGCATGTTATCCTAGGGATGAGACCGTGTTTTTTCTTTTCTTTTCAGAAAGTCTCGACTTCAATTGTTATGTTATCCATTGGTTTGAATATTAACCTTCTGTTTGTTGCAGATCGTATACATTGTGATAATCGGTGTTACCTATTATTTCATCGCCAAGTCTTGCTTTGCCTATATCCCTGGATACTATTTAACTGGAATTCACCGGTAGTGTACTGCTGGGCCAATGTTGTACTCTTTTCTTACTTAATGGTTTCTTCAGCATTATTCTATCCTGAATTTTGTTAGACCTTATATTTTTGTTTAGGTACACAAGCTTATTGGCAGTTGCTGTTGGAATTCTGCTCTTTCTTTTGACCAGCTTTTCTGATCCGGGGACAGTAAACACTGAGAATGTTTCTCAGTATATTTCTGCTTATCCCTACGATAATATTATTTACTCAGAGAAAGAATGTTCCACTTGCAAAATTCCAAAGTGAGTTTGGCAATGTTGTTGAATTTTGTTGAAATGTTGGTTAGGTTTATCTATAAAACTGTCTTAATTTTTTTCTGCAGACCTGCTAGGTCTAAACATTGCAGCATTTGTGACCGGTGTGTTGCTCGATTTGATCATCACTGTGGATGGATGGTTAGTAATCTTTGAAACTCCCCTCTCTATAAGGTTGCTTGTGTCGTTCTCATTTAATATACATCATGTGCTTTTTTTAATTTGTACTGAAGTTGTTTTACTTGCAGAACAATTGCATTGGGGAGAAAAACACACGGTATTTCATGGCTTTTCTATTATGGTGAGTTCAACATGTATTCTTACACAATTATCATTTTTGTGTAATCCAATCTAACTCCCTTACAAAAGGAACCCCAGAAAGTATAATGCATTAAAAGACTAAGCAAAAGTTTAAGAAGTTACCTCTCCTTAAATAAAATTAGAGGTTCACAAAAACTATTCCAAGAGGTATTTGTTGGTCATTTGGCTGGTGTGGCAAATTGGCAATGTAGATAGTGATAAGTTAAAGCCACTTCTCATGGAGTTGTGTGATATAATGATTGTTTTTCCATTGTTTCTGTTCAAGTATTGATGATTATCTGCAATTATAAACATAATCACATTACTCACAAGTTTTCTTTAGCTTGCTACAAATAGAGAGCAATTGATTGAAGAACTAACTACAATGAAGAAAGTTTCAGAATATTCAAAGCATTGTTGGTATCAAACGTCACTAATCTCCTTTTCATGACCAATAATGATCAAGGTAGTTAAAATTAAGATTATGGGTAGGATCGTGAAGAGCTCACAATATCGTAAATTGTGAAATCATAACATGGATTGTAGATTTTATTTTTTTAATATATATATAAATAAACACCTTTTTATCAGCAAAGAAAATAAGACAAGTCTGTAAAGTTTCATTTTCCCTATTCTACTTCATGCATTACATGAAAAATAATGAAAACACGAATAAATGTGTAGGGTATACTATGGAGAGTGTTTAATCTATGTAAAGACATCTAGTGTACAAATTAAAGTCGCAAACCTCATAAACACAAACCAAATATACACACATACCTATGAAAATGAATTAATATTGAAATGAAATAAATCCCTTTGTTAATACTTTATCTAACTTAAGTTTATAAAATCAAACACTTTGACAATACTTAATAAAATTTAAATTCATCTAATATAAATCATTCAAATTAAAATGAAAACTAGAGAGATCTTCGTTAATTTTATCTCCTTCATGAAGCACATCACTAAGCACATAATTTAAATCTATATTCAATTGTCTCCTCCTCCTTCAACATTTTCTATAATTCACTAGTCATCGGGTGGAATATCGTTAAGTTCAAACTCTTCAAGTGACCTTCTTCCCAAGTGACCTTCTTCCACCTTCCTTCTTCTCGACCAATTTTGAATTAACCGTGACATAAACAACATCATTCCTAGTTTCTTGTTTCAGACAAATTCTCTTCTTTGTGTGGATCTAATAAATACAAATAAACATACAATAAGTAATTACTAATTTAGTATATTTTAGTTGTAATTTCACAAGTTTTAAGGTCTTACCATCTCAAATACACTCTAGTTATGCTCACATCCAAAAGAACTACATATCAAACTATGTACGCAAATAACAAACCTTTGAAGCTCTAGATGTTCATCTCCATAAGACTCCCACAAGCTGCTGGAGTCTTTTTCCCAATTGCCTTAATAACCAAGAGGTTACCAAACAATTTTTCTTGGTTCTTGAAATCTTTTAGTTGCAAATCAATCAAGTGTTCAACCACTATCTTTTGTATACATTGTAATACGTCAATTTTAACTTTTGTATCAACTTTAAAATCATGAGAATGATGCAACTCAGGATTCAGAAAATAGCCTCTGCATGTTGAGCCTGCAACATGCAGAGGCTCGGGGAATTGGTTGTCCTACCTTTCATCAATAATATTTCACGGATTCTCATATCTAAAAGTAAAAGAATAATAATTTGAATTAATGTTGTCCAATTTCTAAGTGGTCAAATCTAAAGATGAAATGAAACTTCAATTTGGAGATTGGTGAATTATTTACCTTTTCTTATCACCATTAAACTCCTTTTGTATCTTTTCTTAAGCTTGATTGATTTCCTTGTAAATGAAACCCATGGCTGGTTTATCATCATAATCTACCATTCTAAGCACTTGCATTAAAGGAAATGCACCCTTCAAAAATATGACAATACTCTCCAACATTCTTTATCCAAAACCCTCTCTTCAACTGAATTTCAATTCTTTGTACTTGTAAAGTATTCTTCCACTCATCACTGGTAAACAAAGGGTCCCTATGTTCTAAAAGACAACCTAATGTTAAGTAAGAGGTGGTAAAATGAGATAAAAGTGGCCTTAGCAAGTCTTTACCCTTTGTGTGAAGTATGTAGTAAAGAAATTGAAGATGTCTTAGAAAAAATATAAGTAGTAATTTTCCTACCTTTTGGAATAGAACATCTTCCTTTTCGTCATTAACAACTCACCAATTGTTTTATAATTGCTAAGATTGTCTATTACAATTTGGACAAGGTTTTCCTCGTCATTTCTTCAACAGTGTCATCCAACATCTTACAAATTTTAGAAAGTAGATGCATCAATAGATCTTAGAACAAACTGTTCCTTGTGGACTGTTAACTAAGAAGTTCAATATAGTTCTTCTTCTCTTATCGGTCCAACCATTGTGCAACCTGTTTTCTTCCATACAGTCCTATGAACCTCCAAAGTATCGCATCTTTTGTTGCCTTAACTTCTTCCTTTAAGTACTTTACTTTGATCTCATTGTATGAAGGTGGCTTAAATCTTGGGCTATAATTTGAAATTGACTCAATCATTCTCCTAAATGCTTTGCTTCTTGGCATATTAAAAGATATGTTATTTTCATAGAAAAACATTGCTACATCTCTACAAGCACTTTCTCTTTGATCCTTCTTGAATAGTTGATTTATTGTGGTCTGTGAGCTTAAACCCCTCCTGATATAGTCTTATTTCAAGGGATCGCCGTCAATACATATTCCATGCTTCCAAGTCAAGTCTATGCTACTACCTAGAACATTTTGTAAGAAGGGCCAATTGTTAGCGACAACATCATTAGAATGTTAGAAACCTCATAAGCCATTATAGTTAACTTAACCGTGCTTTTGCAAAATGAATATACATAAAAAAGGAGACATAAACAAAGAGAAGAAATAAAAATGAAAGAGATAAAAACAAATCCACTAGTCTCCTAGGTCTGCTAGTGGTTTCCGGCGAACAAGAATATACAAAAACAAAATTGTGTAAGCGTGTTCATGAGTGTGGGGAGGAAGAGATGCACGATAAAAGTGTCTTAATTTAGTTTGATTTTAAATTGAGACTGAAACTCATTGACTCTTAATTTTTAATTGGGTTTGAAATTTGTTTTGAATTTTAATTGCATTAATTGGGTGGTTAAAGTTGACAACACATGTACTAAAGTAAAATTTTAATTGTATTGATTTTTAATTAAAATTAGGTTTGAATTGAATCATTCATCCAAGAAGGTATATAGTTGGTGCATGGAATAATCTAAAAGAAAATCACAATATTGTTGTTTCACTATTCTGGGTGTGGGATTTGAATCACATATAATGTGTACATCTGACCATTTAACTCTGGATTTTGATGATCTTGATCGTTCATGATAGTATAAATTTTGGTAATTGAATTGATAAAAATCACCATTGGATCCTAAGTTCCTTTATCAATAATAAATTCTTCAACCATCAACCGAATAAACCTGCATTGCAATATAGAGACAATCAATGAGTCAATTACTATTCCTAGAGGCATGATTCTTTAAGTGATTTATTTTCAATCAAGATCAATAGATTATTTTCCAATCAATCCTAAGACAAGTTATGATCCATAAACAAACTTGAGTCACTAATATTGCAGTAGATTATATGTATTAAATAAGATCGTGATTGATTGTATTTGATACCATAAAAAAATGGCTACTGTTAGTATATTTTTGCACTTTGGATAGAAATTTCTAAATGCTTAAACGTCCCTTCTGTTCTTTTTTTGTGCCTTTTCCCTTGGCCTTTGGAACCCTTGAGTTAGCAGTTCCTGTCTATTATTTTTTTCTTGCTTTTCTACTGTAGGGCAGAGGGCTACCACCAAATGAGTGGTGTCCATATTTTCCATTTCCACAATACCAAGTTCTATCTATTTCCTTGGCGTACAGAGAGACTGGGCGGCCCTACTGCATTCCAGTTTTTTTTTTATTTGAATCATAAATCATTATCTTTCAAGTATAGTAAAATATGAAAAAAAAAATCAAATATATTATATAGAAGATATATATCGTTCATTGTAATAGTTTTAAACTAGAAATAGATTTGTAAAAAGTTAAACATAAGTCTCAGAATGAAATTATTAGTTGTATTTGAGTATGTGAAGCTTCTATTTTAGAAAAATGTAAACAACGCAAGCAATAGCTAGATAGAGCACAATGAGTTGGTGACAAATAAAGTAGTAGAAAAATCAAAAATAGGCATGTGATCCTCCAATTCCTTTTCATTTAACAATTTAAGCTTGTACGGATTTTCAGTTTCTCATAAGAGAATTGGATAAAGAAGAGTTAAAACCGTAAAATAATGAATTGTTGAATTGTGTGATCTGCATCATCTTCGAACTTGCATAGATTCGTTCATGTATTGTAAGATATCAAGTTATCTGAGATTCATCTCATGATATGCATTGACAGGTAGCTAAGTAATGTTGAATTGTAGGATTCTAAATGTGAATATACAATTCTAATAACTATGTTGTGTATCTATATTCTTTTTAATAAATTTTATTTGTATTCTGAAAAGAAAACTTTGGTTCATACATGTTACCTAATGATTTCTTTACCAATTTACTGTTCCATTATCACATAAGTCTTAAACTTTTCAATACATTGTGAAGATGTGTTTTTTAATGTGCTATTTTGGAACCTTTAAATACTCTTCAATCTTTTTCCCTTCCTATGAGATGTAGTATAGATAGCTAGAAAATCGTAATCATTTTAGTCACTGATTTCAACTTTACCATAGATTTGCAATAGGTTATACATTCTTCATCTCTGGCTGTATTTTGTAGTTGTGATTCCTTTACATCTTGTAGGCATTTCCTTATATGCTTGTATGGAACAGTTGCCATTGGCTTGGTTCTTGCTGGAAGACTAAAAGAATTAAAAGTTGTTGATATTCTGACTGGTAATATAGATTTGCAACTTTATATCCATCTCCGGATTAAGTTTTTCTTTACTAACTTTGATATTTCTCTATCTTTGTCATAACTACGCAGTTTATTATGGAATAGAAAATTCTTTTCTGGATTTAGCTCCCAATGTTGTGCAGGTGAGGGATTTGTTTTGTCTCTACGTGCTGATTGTTATGCTTTCTATTTTGATTCCCTATTTTCCATTTAAGTGGTTAGTGATATTTTGTTATCATACAGTGGTTGTTGGGTTCTTACAACACTCAGATACTTCTTATGGTTTTCCTTGCAATCATTGGGATGCTGTTAGCTGGTTTCTTTGGTTACCATGCAAAGCTTTGCATTACCAATACTACCACTAACGAGGTACCTTCTAGCTAACCTACAAATGTAATTAGTAATTTTTAGTAAATTATAAGGAGCCAGGTTGTGTCGAGGAATCCCTCATCATTTTTTCTTTCTCTTATTTGAAAATAAAAATCCTCGTAAAGGGAGGGATCAGAATGTTATGCATTTAACTAGTTGAATTAGAGATGTATTGAGTATGCATACCTTGTGTCCGGTCCCATTAAGTTAGAAGAAAATGCTGTACCTAATACCTAATTTGAAGTTTACATGATCGCTGGATAGTAAAAAAACTGTGATATGTGGTATGATGTTCTAGAACAATATTTGCATCTGGACAAACTGACTGCGTTGTTAGAGGTTTTCAGTTTTCATAAATATTCTAATGAAACAAATCTATCATTAGGTAGCACTAGATCAAACCACCCTTTGTTTGAGTGTCTTGCTGGCTCCATATGATCTTTGTAATGCCTGCTTGTTTATCTTCCTGAGACTACGATTATTTAGAATCTATTGCCTTTTATATCTGGTGAAAGGAATGCGGGTGAATTATATGTTTGTTTCCAATGCTGGACTCCTTCTGGTGTCACTGTTTCCTTCCCAACAAACGTAGAATCCTTCCAATGTGGGATTTGATCTCCTTAATGTGCTCTGATCCTTAAGTCAGTTAAGTTGGTGAGTGAGCTGTGTGTGGGTTCAATCTCCTGCAATGTGCTCTGTCATTTCCCCATTCCCTTACCCCTCTTCCCCTCCCCCTTGTAAGGTGTATTATAAGTCTCCCTTGGACTTAAAAAACACAATACATAATCCTTGCACTGACAATACTACACCAACTAGATGGTTGCTTCATCATGTGAATTTAAAAGAAAACGATCCAGGCAGGTCTGGCTACTTAAATTTTGATGGAGTCAACTTACAGTTTTTGCTGGTTTGTGAATGCAGAACTGATAAAGTACAACTGCTCTATTGTTTATCATTATCCAATTTTTGTTTCTTATTTAGCCAGAAAACTGTATGCTCATGAGAGATGCTAATGGCACCATCATGGTCAATGAAACTAAAGGTTTCTATGTGGATCACAGACTTTTAAGTGGCAAGACTACATGGAGTGGCAAAGGAAGCTAAAAGAAGCAAAGGTGAGTGCTGAAGCCCTAAAGCAAAGTATCGATGGAATTAGCAGTGAAAAACAGCCTTTGTCGAGCAAATGGAGAGCCTTCTTTCGAAAATCACCTCTAGAGGATGTGGTAGTTGTTAAGAATAATGTTTACGATAAAGGTTTCTTCCACAATATTCTGGAGGTTATTTCCCCTTTCTCTTCAAGGTGGTCCTTTACACAAAACAAATTGAAGTCCAGATGAGTATGATCCTAACTTAAGTGCCCTTCTGGTTATTTGAAGAACTTCGTGGGCTAGTTGCACATAAATTGAGTGGGTAGTATGTGTATGCATTTCTCTAGATTACCTAATAATAATTGTGAAAACCAGAGATATGATATATTAAATTCTATTATCTATTAGAGTTCTAGACTAGGTGTAGAGTGAGAATTGATTGGTTGTACTTGATTACGTTCCCGTGTCTGCATTTTTTGGTTGTGTTGTACTATTTGTTATTAGCAAAAGCAGAAACATATCTGAACTTAGTGCACTTATTTATAGTTCTTTTGTTCAGCTGCACTTTTTTTTTTTTGTAGCCCACAGTTTGGCTATTACTGCCAAAAGTGGACAGTATCCAAACAAACCAAAACTTTCTTTCTGCGAACGGTTAAACACCTGTTTTAAATTAAAAAATTGGTTTTAAACAAGTTCTAGTATTGTTTGATCCCTGAAAACAGAACCGTCCGCAGTAGAAGGTAGAGAGGGCGTCTGGCTGAGTGAGATTCCCATTACAATATGAAACTGATGCCATATATAGAATTGTGCCGTAGAGGAACACGGAGTAGATCACCCGAGAGGATATATTCAATCATTGACACTAAGATACCATACAGATTAAAAAAAATTTTAAAAAATGCAAACTAGTTTGGCATATAGAGTTGTTGGTCAAGAGTTGTTGGTCATGGTCATTGATCGGTTGCCTGACGTGCAATCATCCTTCTCCCTGACGTGCACCTCTTAAAAAATCTGTTGCATGGTCGAAGTTGATGCCTGATTTAAATGGGGAGGCAGTGGCTGAGGCTTGATGTCCCTGCTTCGCATAAAAGACAAAAATTGTTCAGGTAGTTCTTCCAGAAGAGCTTGCACGACTGATACCTGCCCACCTGTCAAAAACTCACGAGAGAGGGTTAAATGATATAACGTGATATGAAGAGATAAATAAATAGATGAGTTTTTACTTTGATGTATCATTACTTAAAAGACAAAGAAGTTCAGAAGCAACTGGTACTTACTCTGTACATCTCTCATAGGGACAAATTGTACTATATCTCGTGTAGCTACACGACCCGTAGAACTCGCTAACTGACGCCCATTATCAGCATCCAGCACCTGCAAGCCAACAAGTATATATATTTATTCTCTCTAACAATAAAACATTGTTTCATGCTACTAAATAATTAATGGACAAGGTCGAATTGTAAACCTCCATGCTTGCGAAATCAGCATTTCCAACTCCAACTATAAGAACCGATAAGGGAAGGTCAGATGCTTTAACTAGAGCATTCGTTGTTTCTTGAAGATCCGTAACAACTCCATCCTATAAGAAGATGAACACTTAGTCGGTTATCCATATATCATGATCATAGCATAAGAAAACATAATTGCCAATTTCAATATTATCATCATCTTACTGTTATGATAAGCAACACGAAATACTTAGTGTTGTTGAGTGATGAAAGGGACTGCGCAGCCATTTGAGCTGCCATGTTGATTACTGGGCCAAATAAAGTGGGTCCTGAGAGAGTGATACTGCGTAAAGCACTGCCATAAGCATCCATTACGCCTTCGACTCCTACAACCTAAAGTCACAGGAAAACTAATTGTTATATGTTAAATTGACCAATTAGACAACTGCTATCCCCGGGACAAATTACTTCAAATAATAAATAACAATTTCTGACCTCCGAGCCACCTGGGTTCCCATTTAGATTAAAACAGTGGGATACGGTACCACCAGGTATCTTCCCTCCAAAGCCCCAAGCAGGAAATCGCCTATCAGAATCATAAAACTGAATAACTTCTCCAACCTCCATTATAGCCTGCAAACAATACTATGTTGGTTAGGCAAAACAATGATTCAGATAATGCCACCCTATTATTGAAGTTGTTCAATACCTTATACAAGGAACTAATAAAAACTACACTGTCTTTATTTTGTACATAATCCATGATCATAAGCTGTAAAACGAGGTCGATCTATTGTTTTTCACAAGTTAATGATTGAAAAGTTCAGAATCATTCATTAATTAGATATCAAGCTTACCTTCTGGTATGAATTTAACCGACCATATGCGTCAATGTAATGCAAGGAATCCGAATGTCGAGGATTTCCATTTGAAGCTGGACAAATTTTGAAGGGCTCAACAAACTACAATTATGAAATTCACTATCACCGTTGCTATAATAGAAGAACAATTGTTACTTACCAGTGAAATCTACAGCAACCATGAAGTTCAGTTCAAAACCATTACATACGTAATCAATAAAACTGAACTGTTCCTTTTCGCTATATTGATCCACAAATAGTTGACCTTTTAGAACCTATATTGAACAAATTGTAAATAATGACGTTAAGCAGAAGAAGTAGAGAACAAAAATATAATTTTACTGCATGGATCAGTAAACACCTTCTCTTGCCTGTGGCGTGTGGATGGTATGACAAAATTTGCTCCTGTTTTCTCCCTATATAACGTTTCCAGTTCTGCTACAGACTTCTGCATTTTACTGATGGCAATACGTTTTGATATCAATATATTTTCCATCCGTGACCTAGAAAAAAGTAGGCACAACAAAAATATAAACAATTTCTAATAATCACCATATTACCCAATAAGTACATGATCGCCACTGCTATTGAAATCGAAACACTCTATAAGTAATGGATTATCCTGCACGTGTTAAAATTTTCAAACCTAGATAAATATCTTGTCACGTGAGAAAGAAAGTTAAAAATAAAATTTTAGAGTATAGAAGAGTTTTTCTAGATTTGTTTATGTATAATTTAATTTATAATGATTTACAAACATTTATAGAAAACTTTATCCGATACCCAAAATCTATGATTGTAACATCAAATGTTAAGCCTAAATGTGGGAGGCTTACTTTACTTCCAAACTTGTGTGCACTAAGACAAACTGGGTTCCACTTAGGATTTAAATTGTTGTTGATAACTTCAGTCTTGCATATAGGAACATAACCTCCACTTTTAACCATTCTTGATATTCTTAGAAAAGGGTCCTACAAGAAATAATGAGAGATTGTTTGAATGCTAAACAAACAAAAATAAATAAATAAATAAGCACTTTATTAAATAGGGAACATTAATATGAACGAGGGTAGGAATAGAATTGGTACACTCTTGGAAAAAACGTCCTTGTTATCCAAATGAGAACAACGTAAGATTATATCAATTGCACTCCTTGAAGCGACAGTCTCCTCAGCATGGACAGTAATTGCTCCTAGGTTTCTTAAACCACCATTCCCGCTTTTGTTTTGGAGCCTTAATGTTAACCTCCTACTTGGTTTAGTCACAATCTGCCGAGCACACACAGAGTTCACACTAGCGTCAGTGTACACAATCTCATTTCTCAATGCAACAGATTACATAAATTTTTACTCACCTTTATAATTCCTGTTTTCTTTCTCTTTTTATCTGATCACCATTTTAATCACACACTTCCCTTTATTTTGCATTTCTATCCCTCTTGAATCGAGAGTTGTGATAACTAATATTGTGCCACTGTGAGTAGCTTTTTTCGACGGGGAATTCTATCATCACAATCTTCTGCATTTGTTTTATTTGGTGAAATTTCGTGCTACCATGTTTAACTAAGTGTTTTAGGATATTTAATAAGACCAACATACTATTTCACCTAATTAATAATAAATATAAGGGTAAGAGTAATGTATGACATAATAAGTTAGGTTAGTTTGCTTACACGAGTCGTATGGTATGTAATTATTTCAGTTTTCCTGTTAGTAAAAAACTTTTCTACTAAATTTCGTTTGGAAACTTTTTAAATCAAAATAAGTTAATTTAAATGACGGCATTTGGATTCAAAATTGACACTCCTTAAATAAAATATAAAAAAAAGTTAGTTCAAAGCGTAAACGTTATATTTCTTTACAAGACTTTTATATCTCTCTTCTTGTAAAATTTCTTTTCACCTCTCTATTTTTTCCCCAACTAAATACACTAAAAAATGAGATGTCTACTTTTATCAGAATCCACTACCTAAAGAGTTAACCTAGAAATTGAAGGTGAGATAGCAATCTCCCAGTGTAAAGCGTGAACTTCTTGTTTATAAAAAAAAATGAGAACTAAATCATGTATTACGCCAAAAAAAGCATGGTTGTCATCAACGATTTTAAAATGAAAACAATGGTGCTGACCTCTGATAAAGTGCAAGTGGCCATTCCAAGAAATTCTTGATCTCGCAATTTTAGTGTCTGCAAGAACAACAGATGAAATTTTTTCACATATAAACTTCATAAGTCATAACCGTTCGCTATTTCGGCTAGAGAAAGTAAGAACATAATTTGGAATGCATAAAGCTTGTATCTATACATTTTACGTCTCGCTTCATTTTACTTCACACCACACTAATAAGTTGGCATCCCATTCCCCTCTCATTATGCATTTTAATATAGGATTCTACCATGGCTTAATTTCTTTACTCAACAAGTTTATCTAAAGTCGAAGGGAGCTGAACAGGTCCCATTTTCAATACTCCTTTTAGCTAAATAACTTAATATTCATTTATATAAATATTTGTGTCCAAATTACTTTTATTGTTGAAAAACAAATAAGATAAAATTATTTCCTTACTACTAGTGGTTTAATGAACTATTTTAGAGAGAACCTAATAAAGCAAATTAAGAATAACTTACAGGCATATCACAGCTTATTTTTACAAATTCCCTAAAACAGTTGTATAAATGTTTAAACTCCTGGTCACAGAAAAGGCAAGTTATCTCCAATGAAGATAGTTGGCTTTTTGCATATAATCGGCATGGTGACAAGCATTCTAAAATTTTCATTTTGGAAAACACTGAATAAAGTAATTAACAGATTCACAATTTACAAATTATAACGTACAAAATTGAAAAAATAACTTCGAAGGGTTTTAGTTGTATATTCTACTCTAGTCCTTGTCTGTGGCCAATTATACTTTAACTTGCCTGTTCTGAACTAATTATAAGGGAGTTGAATTTAAGAGGGAAGAGTTATTATGTTTTACAAACCTTGGTGGGAACGCCATGATATTTTGTGTCAATGTCATACACATGAAATCTGGAAGAAAAGTACAATGAGAGAAAGGGAATTATAAGTTATCATATGTATACCATTCAGCTTGGAATAGGTGCAAAGACAGATATGATAGCTTACTCAAGTGGTTGCACAATTTCGAAATGAAATGCAACACTAATTTTCTGTATCCACTCTGGATTCAAACAATTCAGAATTACTTCAGTGCGACCTAATTCTTCCAATTGACCATCTCTTTTCTTTGCAAATACTACAACCATGGGATCACTCTGAAATAAAATAACAAAAACAAATAAGCTAAATTATGCTCACAAAGGCATTTCTGAACAATGTATAAGTACCATAAATACTTGGTATTCACACCTAGGCTGCCACCGGCAAATATATTTTCAGTTTACAAAAAAACAAATATTTTGTAAATAAATTCGTTAATCTAGAGATTTACATGAATTGGAGGAGGAACCAAGACTCTACTAATAATATTTTACATTCTAGTTAATAAATAAAATAACTTCAAATCATGGCATGATTAACGTAACTTGATTCTTCAGAACTGTTATTGCTTTGCATAGCATAACAAGCTGCTATGATATATATTAAGCCAAATGGAAAAGTATTTCACAAAGAAAAAGAACACCAAATCACACATAAATCAGCATGAAACATCAAGATATTAAAGAAAATAACAACCATTTCGAATTATTGTACTCCATTTGCATCCTTATCTAAAGAAAATATACCTTTGAGGCAATGTCCCGATCAAGTAAGTTGGAAGCCGAAAGAGATAACTGCAGACAAAATATTACAGTAAAACTATAAACAATTTGTCCAATGTTCCAACAATAATAACAGACAGCATATTTAAAGAACCAAAAGAAAAAGAAAAAATTAGAGAACAAACCATCGTAAAGCACTTAACATGCATTATGATGTTAGAAAAAAAGAATAAAACAACACTAGAATACATTCATTTTGGTATGCGGATTTAGCCAAAGATAGCAAGACATTTGCTGGTTAATTTTTCTAGAGCTTATGATAGCAAGACATTTGCTGGCTGATTTTTCTAGAGCTTATGTTTTACAATCAGTTATAAAAATACTATAGCATGACCTATTGAAACTTGTTGGTTCCTTTTGAGGAAATTCAACATCTTTGAACTATGAACAATTTCAAATGAATAATACCATTTTTAATTCAAGATGATAATACGTTTGTAGATGTTTTCTCTTTATATGTCTTTTTTATTTTTTATTTGCTTATTTCTATTTATTGTGTGACTCTCAAATATCATTTATTTCAATAAAAAATTCCCCAAAGTATGAAATTTTCACGTTAGTATATTCTTTTAAGGGTTTTTTTTATTTCAAAAGTAAACACTAAGAGAAGATTTTATACCAACGAGTTAAAAAAAAAATTCATTTTTGGATCTTTTCTTGTTATATTTTTTATTTATATTTAATATTATATTTTCAACTCATATTTTATATTTTTCGAGGAAAAACAGAAAAAAGTTTATCCTAATAAATTATAGACAAATTTATATAATATATTTATACTAATAAATCATAGACAGACTTATATATCAGATCATCTCCAATCCAAATTTTAAAATAATATATTTCTAAATACAAGAATTAGTATATACGAAATTCAAATAATTTTTATAAATATTTCATTAAGGATATATTTGAAATGTTAAAATTTTGGATTTTATTTGGATTCTAGAATATGATAATTTAAGTAAATGCTGCAAGAAGTAAATATTTATTTTGATTTTAATTTTTCTCAATTTAATTTCAAAATTATAAGGATAATAATCATTTTTCACTTCATTTAAAAGTATTTATGAAAGATAGAAAAAATTTAATTAAAGTTTTTTATCATTGTCTTGAATTTGTTAGGTAGAATGAAAAAAAAAAAAGGAGGAAAATAAAAATATGTAAAAGATGAAGTGAAAATTAAGATGTTTTGTCTAAAAATAAAGATGAATATAAAAAGTAAAGTGCAAAATAGAAGTAGCCTTTAACACATTTTTTCTTTATTTTCATAGCACCAAACTATCAATTCTATTTTCATCGCTAATGTTTCCACTCCCTCCATCCTATTTCTATCCAACTAAATAAAATCTTTATTTTTCTATCGCTATGTTCCTCTATTTCTGGTTTCTCTTGTTTAAGACCACTTGCTTTAATCTGATTGTCCAGATTTTGTCATTTGTTCTGAAAGATGTTTTTGATTTAATTATTAATATATATTTTTATACTTTAACCATGAAAAGATATTATCTGCTATACAGATTAACATATACAAAGATATTTCAAAGTATCATTCAACTTAAAGACAATAGTGTAAAATTGTTACTCTTGTTTTTAATGGTTTTAAATGCTATTTTTTCCTTTCTAATCCATGTCAATATGCTACTTTTACTTTAGTCTCTATAATTATATCATTTTTTTGTTTAGTAGATGTAAATATATATATATA
>Ga0099825_1005787_pt1 | contig 15730 bp, 8 predicted proteins | sample SiratroredBW_FD_76838 | JGI IMG/M metagenome (GOLD analysis project Ga0099825, IMG submission 76838) | Root nodule microbial communities of legume samples collected from California, USA - Siratro red BW | ecosystem: Host-associated > Plants > Roots > Nodule | place: USA: California | collected...
AAAAAAAAAAAAAAAAAAAAACAAAATGGTTGACCTGTGGGCGATTGATATGAAATTTCGTATTCGTAATATTTAGAATTTCTAAAGTAAAAAGGATGAGACAATATGAAGAAGTCAATCATGATGTTTCCTAGTGATTGCACCCTGTTTCCAAGCAAATACATGTTTATTAAAAAAAAAAAAACAGCTTAAATAAGGCACAAGAAGTACCAAGCAAATACTTTAGCTGATATATAAGCAAGCAGTACGAAACAAGCACACTGGATACTCATTAACATGTCAACTCTTTGGCTTTTCAAACTACTCTTCTGCCACACCTTCTCAAGTATAAATATTATTTAAGATATCGATTGAGTATTCCATTTTCCTTCTGATAAACATTCCACGCTTGCCCTCGGAAATTTCCAACTGGTTTCATTGCAAAATATAAGCAATATTTTAGCATCCAGTCAAAACAAGTTCATTCATATTTTCCAAAGCCCGTCTTTATCAACATTATTAAATACGCGATTATCACCCATCACAGAGTTCTTATAAATTCTGGTTTGGCTCACACCCTCTCTCAGACCAAGCAGACATATTAACTATTTCCTAAGAGAAAACATGAGATTAAGAGCACTAAGAAGCTTTCTGTTCCTTTTAACACTGTCTTCTCTATTTGTCGATGTATCAGTCTCAATATCTTTTCCAGCAGCCGTTGGATTGCAAATAGCAAGACAATTCCCGGCGTGGCTTAGATTCATCAGATCGAGTAAACTGATTTCCAGCTTCTGGAACAAACTGAAGTCATTCTTCACATTCAAGGAGCTAAAGCTTGGAGACTTAGCCAAGGGTTTGTCTGATGTGAAAGATTATTTAGACCTCTTCGGCTACTTAAACTCCACTTCAAATTCAAACTTCAGCGACTACTTCACACCCGATCTCCAATCCGCAATAATCACGTACCAGAAAAATTTCAATCTCAACGTCACGGGGAAGTTCGATCGAAACACCAGCAACGTGATATCACAGCCACGATGCGGTGTTCCCGACATAGTCAACGGGACCACCACGATGAACTCGGGCGTGTCCAACACGACGTCGTTTAAACCGTGGTGGAAAGAGGGGAAGAGAGAACTGACCTACGGTTTTCACCCTGAGAACAACGTCAGTAATGGCGTCAGGCTTCTGTTCCGAGATGCCTTCGACCGGTGGTCGAATGTGACGTCGTTGAAGTTCACGGAGTCGACGACGTGGTTCAATGGCTCGGACGTGAAGATAGCGTTTGTGGTGTTCGATGGAAGAGGTGGAGCGGTGGGGATTGCGGACACGGACTATAGTGAGCACGTGGGGAACGTGTATTTGGACTCGGAGGAGGAGTGGGTGGTGCGTGGTGAGAACGAAGATGGTGACGTGGACTTGGAATCTGTGGTGATGCACGTGGTGGGTCACGTGCTAGGGTTAGGGCATTCCTCTGTGGAAGAGGCTGTTATGTACCCTATCATGTTGAAGGAGAAGACTGAGTTTGCGTTGGATGACTTGCAGAGGATTCACCAAATATATGGTGAGAACTCTAAATAAAAGTGGTGCATGGGAGCTTTCATGCATGCCTTTAGGTTTTGCGCATATCCTTAGAACTATAAGTTAAAAGAAAATAAAGAAAGATAAAATGAGATTAGACAGTGGCCAAATAGAATAGTTTGTATGATCAAAACAAGTGCATGCCTATATATAGCTTGGATGCACAGCATTTAGTATGTATAGTTCGTTGTTATTGCAAAGTTGCGAAGGATGGTACTTTAGCTTTAGAATTATATTGAGTTATATTTGTTATGAAATTTTAAATAATTTTTATATTGTGAATAACAGAGTAATAAGTGTTGTCTAAGATGTATCAGCCTTGTCTAATTGTTGAAATCATTTTCATAGATAGAAATCCTTTAAAATACAAACATCCATTCAATATATATTAAAAAATAATTTTCTTTGTTAGTTCTCTTTTAATTAAATATTAAATAATAACATAATATATTACGAGTAAGTGTTTTTTAGGTGTTTTTTTTATTAAATTATTATGTTTTTACATAGATATTTCTTAGTAAATTACTAAATACTTAAATTGAGTGTTGATATTTTCACATTGAACACAATAAAATATAATAAAATAAAACATAATCATTTGATATTGAAATAAATTATTATTTTATTATTATATAATATTTTATTCCGTAAAATGAATGTATAATTTATGAATAATAATATCAAAATATAATTTTCTACTTAAATTAGAGTTATGGAAGGAAAGAAACTACACACCTAAAATAGACACGTTCGTAAAAAAAGACTTTAAACCTTAAGTCTCTAAGATCAGCCAAAAACAATACCAAATCTAAGTTTTGGACGGACTTTTATGTCAGAGATACAACTAATATGACTAATAAAGATTCAACAAAGATTTGAAAATTGGAAAAATATGAAACATCATATTTATATTTAATCAGATAAAGTCACACATATTTTGAAAAGTGATAAATAAAAATGACAAAATGATCATTTATTGAAAAAAAAAAGGTGTAAGACCCCATACATTTGAATAAATCAATTTTAAGATTTGACTACTAGACAAAGTAGACCTAGAAAAAAGGCCAATTTGTGACTTTTATTTGCTAAACAATCTAAACACTGAGTAGGTGATAAATAAAATGGAATGACCTTGGCATTAAGTGCATGATGAAGGATGCGAGAAGCAGATGTCCTAAGCGACTATGCCAGGTGGAGAGGGAGGTGAGACAGTGGATGTGATGGGATTGAGGATAAGGAGGTAGGCAAGAAATCTTATATATATTATTTTCATTCTTTCTGCTTAGTAGGATCTCTCCCGTGCTTAAATCCTTGACATGGAAATGTCATGGGAAAAATTCAATGGCTGCAAAGTTGCTTTGACACAATTGGGAAACAAAAAAAAGATTTTGAGATATGTCCACAAGTTTATCATTACCAGTATAATCACAAGCTAAAGTAAGATTAGCAAGATCCCTAGTGACATGGTGAGATGTGCTAAAATCCAAAAGCCAAGACGATTCAGAACCAGAATCCTTGTTAACGGTATTTGCTTGACCACGAGAATGATTAGAGGGACAACCATGTAATTTGTAGCAAGGCTTAGCATTATGACCATGACGATAATAATATTGACAGATAAGGAGAGATCCAGAGAAAGAATTACGTGGATGAGAACTAGAAGGGTTGCCCCGAGCAGGAGATGCTCCACTAGGGGATGACAGTGAACGTTTGTAGCAACTATGAGAGAAAGATGAACGATTGTTGTCGCTTCTCCCGTTGAAGGAAAATTTCATAGTCAACAAGTCTGTAAAAGAGTTCATCAAACAACAACGGAGTGTCACGAGTGCGAATTACTGCACAAAACTCATTTAGGGCCACAATGACAAGATTAAGATCCTCAACAGAATGACCAATAAGTGCAAGTTCATCAATTATGGAACAAATAGAATGTAAATAACCACCGACATTAGAGTCACCTTTGGTGATGGAGGAAAGACGCTCTTTAAGAAACATGATCCGAGTGTGAAACTGATTGCCATAAGCCTTGATCAGTCTCAACATTGCATTTGCAAAGGAGGTAGTAAAGGACATCACAATTTGCGCTTCAGGACCACAAGTACCAAACAAAGCCAAAAGCACATAATTATACTGACGCTTATAGGCAAGAAAAGCATGATTTTCAAGAATTACGTCACCAGTTCCAATTGTTGTCGGAGGACATGGAAGAGTGTCAGAAACATAGCTGAGTACATTATTTGCAGTCAACAATAGAGTAACTTGCTTGTACTAGGTAGGATAATTTGAAGAAGATAGTTTAATGGGTAATTGAGTTGTTGTGACAAGTTCCACAACAAAATAAGTAGAAGGAGTAGAGATGACCATTGATAGGATCAAAAATTGCTAGTTGTTGACCTTTTTCGGCAAGTGTATCGAGTCAAAAGTAATATAAATTTTTAAAGTACGAATGTTAATCCCACAAAGAACATTTTTGCTTAAAGATATCAGTTTTTACTACTCACTAAGCAAATAAAATTTTAATGATGATTTGATAATGATTTGGTTTAAATAACATACAAACATAAAAGAGCAATTGTAAAATAAATTAACGAATATCAAAAGGTGGTTTAAAAGATCTAAAAGAACTCTGGGATTGAAATTCATCTATCTCTCTCATTCATATTGTGGGTTTGATAAGACATACAATATTCGTAACTACTCATTATTGATGCATATATAAACATCATTTACACTGATTCCTCTAACATGAAATTCATAAGGAAATTTCCTAAACACTGATCCTCAACTATTTAGTAAATTACCCAGCATTAAGAACATATATTATACTCAATCAATACATCGAAACCTATCCTTAGTATTCTAATATATTGAGTATTTTCATCTAGGTCAGAAACTTAAAAGTACTTCCCAGTTAAATTCAAGAATCAAAATCAAGACTCTATTGATCAGATAAAATCTAGCATTAAACACAAGATGAAAAAACCAATTGAGTAGAAACTAGATATTATATATAAAAATCACCAAAATACAAATAAGTTCAAAAGATTACATTCAAACCCAAAGATGAAGATTTAGCTACTCATGGTAGCCATTACAATCCAAGGAAAGGAAGATTGCCCGTGAAGAAGAAGAATTGATGAATTGCTTTCGTCCTTGACAGATGCTCTCATTCCCTTAGGTTTTAATCCCCTTAGAAAACCTAAAATCCCCCTTTTAAACTCGTTTTCAGGCCTAAGTTAAGTAACTTTTCGCTTGGGCTCGTCAAGTTTTAAACTTTAGTTCTCTTCTTCATGAATCTTCCAATCTCTCAGTTTCTTCATTCTTTTATATATGAAATTTTACAATAATTGAGATCAAATAATTTCCTTTAACTCAGTACTCAAAATCTAAATTTAGATTCAAAAACTCTCAAATTGGAGGTAATTACTATATTAAAAAACATTTAAACCTACAAGTACTTAAGTTTTCTCATATATAAAAAATACTCAAAATTCACACTTACCACTAGTTAAGCTTGTAGCTTTGATACCATATAAAGAAATATATTTTTTATCTATTGAACACATATATCGTTCATTTTACAGATATGTATGAGTATGTATATATATATATATATATATATATATATAAATTACACAATGATTTGTTCTTACATAATTGTAACTGAAAAATACAGAAAGATATGTACAGAATTACAAATAGTTAAAGGAATGATATAAACTATAATTTAGGGTATGTTATAATACATGTGGGCGGATTGTTTTTATGATTGGTTTTATGAATGCGGAGAGAGTCTACAAGTCTTAAGTTATATATTTTGGTAAGGAATAAAAATATGTAATGTTTGTTTTTAATTCTCCTTTATACATATTTTAGATCATTATATATGAGTTGGAGTATTCCAAATTCTTCTTTCATTTATAAATTATTTTCTCACAAAAATGCATATAAAAATGGGTCAAATATTTGAATCCTACATTTAGAACTGCAAATTATATGAGAAAAAAAAAACATTTACGCACGTAAAAATTCAAATTAATCCTTAGTTATTTGAGAGATCTACATGTATCTAAAAATTATTTTCCAAATCTCATTAAATACATTCTTCGTATTTATATGTTATACAAAATTATATTATTAAATACTTAAATAAAATTTATTATGTTATATATGGTATGATTTTCCTTTCATAAAATAAAAAAGTGAACAAAATATATGAGTATTACAATAAGATCTCCACTTTTATGGAATTTGACATATATTATAATATTTTTAGATTTAATAAAATAAATTGATATACATGTGCCAGTATTTTGAGGACCTAGTAAACTTATTCCATATTATTTTATTAAAGAGAGATTTTATTAGAAAAGAATATGACATGGTTTAATTGCAATATATTTAGTTAAATAATTTATCAAATTAGATTTATCTTGAAAAAAAAAATTGATTCAATCATTTTGAAAAGAATGTTAAATCAATAATTTATTGTGACATAAGATACAAAGTAGTTATTATATTATATATTTAGACTATTATTTTTCTAATATAAAACTTGCTTCAGCATTTTTAGTTTACCTAGAATACTATGTGTCGCTGTCCCCTTCCATTATATAAGTCGTTCTCTTTTCTTAAACAATCCACAAAACTCTATTCAGGTTGCCATATTTCTAAGGACCTAAAAGGTTTTGGGTCTTAATTTACTTCTTTGGTATTAACAAGAAATGCACAGTGGTAGGAGACTATCTTTCGTTGGACATGTTGTTTACTACTAGGCGACTGGTCCCTCATTAGATACCATTGTTGTTCTGTAACCTGCTTCTAGCTTTACCATTAGTACGATAGTGAAAATATATTATAACTGTTATCTGCTTTTTTAGCAATAACAATTTTATAACGAAAGAGATAAACGGGTTGTCCAATTCGTATACAATCCGTATATTATATCTAGATAAATATATTTTAACAGCACTGTAGCAAACCTACACCCACTTTTATTAATAAAATATCACATTTTAATAAAATAATATTATTTTTAGTGTTAAATGAACGTAAATTGCTTTAGTATCACTGCTCTTATATCTATTATCTGTCTTATTTCTTCTAAGTAGACTGTAGTTTGATACTACTGTTTATGTTAAATTTTAATTTGACACTTATTTTTATTAATAAAATATTATATTTGACACTTACTTTTATTAATAGAATATTATATATATATATATATATATATATATATATATATATATATATATATATATATATATAGTTAGATGGGTGATGGTGTTAAAATAATGGATGTTATACTTCGACAGCGTCACCAATTATTTGATAATTTCAATATAGCGGCTAGTGAGTTGAGAGAACGAAAATAGGTTTTTAATTGGAAGTAGTAATTATATCAAAGAAATAATGTTTTATTAGACTTTTAAGGTATTTAAGGTAAAATGAAAATAAATTTAGATTATTTTGTGTATGATGTCGTGATTGATTGATATGTTGTAAATTTTTATCTTTTTTTTTTTTTAATAAAAACTTCTTCTTTTACGATTTTTTTTGGTGTGAGACGATTTCGCTTTTGGACACTCATTCGTCTTTTTGAATTTTCTTATATGGAGTGATTTTCTAGTATAAGACGGGTTTTTTATGTGAGACAATTTTGATGTGATTTTTCTATACTATCTCTTTTTTTTTTTTTTACTTCTAAAATATTTTCTCACTTTTTAAAATATAAATTCTAAGTGAAGACAAAATACTCTTTAACCCCACAAGGAATTGTGTGACGTTGCACTTGTTAAACGAGAGTTATTTTATATCAAAGTAACATTTTCCTAAAAATAATATCACCCCTTATGTGTTATTTCTCCTATGAGATTTGGTTATTTAACATTGATAATGTATGTAATACTTCCTCGTACCCAATTACAGTAGTTTTAGTAATTAGATTATCCAATTGATTGTTTTAAAGAGAGTACGTGTATTGTACTTGTGGGATGTAAGGACTGAATTATAAATTCACCAACTAAATGTTGCAGGTGAAGTAAAATCCTATGCATGATTACATGTTAAGTTGTGGGAAAACGATGCACAGAACAAAAACATTTATTTTAGAAAAAATATAATTTGACAATTAAGCCCCGCTTAATGAAAGAGAACTCTTCAATACAAAATTAGATCACCATGACAAAACATACAAACATATTTTATTTCCATATTCAAGCCAGAGACCATAAGAAACAAGCACACAACTGTAGCAAAACACATCCTGGTGTGGCGAACACATTCATCAATCTTATTCCAAAGAAAATCACTCCCAATAAGCTTATAAATCAACAACACAACCAAACGTGGGAGTGCGAGAGGTAGGAGGAGACTTAATACATAAGAAGCAGGTAAGCAAATCCCAGAGACAAAGTGGTCATTGAAGGCACTCCCAAACACCCACCAGCGCCAGAGCTGACTTTAGCCAACTGTTTAATGCTGTCCTTGTCAGAATTGGAGAGTTCTATCTTTCGTTGCTGTGATGGCAATATGTAAGGGTACATAAGGGATTCATTCATGGAAGAGTGGTTAAGTCCAAGTAAATGCCCTATCTCGTGCACCGCCACAGTCTCCAAGTCCAGAACGTTATCCTCCCACGACAAGCTGCCGTTTTCACTGGGCAGCGCCCAGAACATGTCCCCGTTCAGACCTATCACCGCTGTCGTCACGTTAGACGGAGGTTTCTCCCTTATAAGGCTGACGCCAAACAAGTTCTCACCGTCATCGGCTTCTGTGAAATTGTAGAATCCTACCTGAATGTCCGCATCATCGTAGGTTGTCTCCGTGAAGTTCAAATGCCCAGTGGCATTCGCCCACCGCGTGAATGCATCTCTGAAAACTTTCGTGAAGTTGTCTGGGACTTCACTTTCCGGAAGAAAACCATACGTGAGGTTTCTCTTTCGGGACCACTGGGCGTTGGGAAACGACACGTTGTCGATGAAGCTGTAGTTGAAATTGATGTCGGGGAAAGCACATCGTGGTTGCGAGATTAGTTGAAGTGTCTCGTTGTTTAGGTCGCCGGTAACTTGGAGATTGAAATATTTCTGGTATTTCTTGATGGCTAATTCTGTTTGCGAGTCCAAAAAATCGTCGAATGGCCCTGAGAATAGAAGGTAGCCAAAGTTATAAAAGTATTCTTTGATTTGAGACAAGCCTTCGATTGGCTTCTGTGTTTGGTTTTGTTGGTTTTGTTGATTTTGTTGTGAGGAAGAAAAGATTTGTTGGATCAGGTCCACGACATCCCCCCATTTTGACTTGAATGGATTTTTTCCCTTGGGCAACTTGAATCCGTTGGAGGCACCTTTAGGAAGAGGAAGACCAGCCCTTGCGAAAAGGGATTGGTGGAGAAGGAGAAGGAACAATAATAGTAATGCAGAACGGGTTGGTTTCATCTTTATGGATGTAAGTCTTGGTCGATGCCCTAGAGCTTGAGACTATGCAGAAGAGTTGAGGAATAATATATAGATGAAGGTGAGGGTTTCTAATTTCACTTTTTTTTTTTTTTTTCTATGAAGAGTAAATTAAATAACTTGTGCTAAGTTAGTGACGTGGGCTCTCTAAAACCATTTTCTTAGTGTTAAGGTTTATGTGAGTTTAATGAGAGATTTAAATTATTTAATAGACTCTATTGTTACTAATAATAAAATTATTTTTTAAATTAAAGAAAAAAAAGTAATTAATTTTTACACCTTAACAAATTTTTACAAAATGATCCAATTATTCATTATTTTATTCTTAGCTTATCTTTTTTTTTTCTATATTTATAAAATAAAAATTCCACTAGCACTATTTTTGAAAAAAAATTATCCAAGTACACTTTCCACTTTAATTTCCTAACAATTTTCACTTAATTTTTCATATTTTCAGCATCTTTTATTTACATTATCTTTCATTTCAATTATTATTTATTTTTTAATTTTTAATTTGAAAATTATAATTTATATGCTTTGTTTTGGTATATTCAATAGTCCACGTCGCTTAGGAGTTGAGGTCAAGATTACTTTAAATACACATTTTTCTCTTAACCCTTTGAGACGTCTTTTAAAGATAAAATTGCGGAGCTCTGATCTCCAAAGCGGGCAATACCCCGAATGCGGTGATTGATGTCATCTCAACGGACTTGGGGTCGAAACGTCGTCGTCGTACATGGGAACCACGATTCCTTAGCCCTCGATTGAGGGCCTTGTTCCGATATACCTAATAGGCCCACATCACTTAGGATAAAACTGTGACAAAGTTCCAAGCTCCAAAGAGAACAAACCTCATTTGTGGTGATTGACCGTAACCATACAATCTTAAAGACCTTGGGGTTGAAACCAAACAAGTATTTGTGTTAAAAATAACGAGTTCATTACTTTATAAGACTAAGCAATGACTTGTCTATCACTCAGAAATTGAACAAACGTTTAAGTTGAAAATATCGAGCTTATTACTTCATAAACTAAGCAAACACTTGTTTATCACTGAGAAAGAGAACAAACAAACATTTGAGTTGACAATACCAAGTTCATTACTTTATAAGACTAAGCAAACGTTTGTCTATCACTCAGAAACTATACAAATGTTTGAGTTGATAATACTAAGTTTATTACTTCATAAAACTAAGTAAACACTTGTCTGACACTCAAAAACCAAACAGATAAACGTTCGAGTTGACAATATCGAGTTCATTACTTTATAAGATTAAGCAAACACTTGTATATCACTCAAAAACTGAATAAATGTTCGAGTTGATAATACCAAGTTCATATTCACTTAAAAACTAAGAAAACACTTAAGTTAAAATACCAACTTCATTTAGAACTAAGTACACGTGTAAGTTAAAATATCGAGTTCATTATCACTTGGAACTAAGCAAACACTTAGTTCAAAAATACCAAATTTATCATTACTTTGAGGCTTACTCCAAATGCAGTGTTATTAGTTAAAGAAGCTACTAAAAGTGTTTAGTTCAAATCGTGCTCGAATGGTTAAGAAGCTGAGATCAACAGTTCCACTAACTAAGTTAAAACGAATTAGTTAAAATCAATAAGCTAAGCTAAAGTCCCTTAGTTCAAAAATACATGATGAGTTAATATTACTTGATTCTCAAAATTACTAATGAATTGAGATTTATCGGTTCTTTTGACGAAACAAGTTCGAATGAAAATAATATTAAGTATATGATTAGGTAAGTTAGTCATTAACTAAACTATTGTTAATGATATCTGATCCCATTCAATGAAAGAAATCCATCACAATGGAGATCATTTGAAAATGAATGACCATCTCAAAAGTAACCCTACTTATAATCTGTTCAAAGTTATCTACAGACTAATTACATAATGTTAAAACTCATTCAACCATCAACTCCATCCATCTCCACTCATTTATGGATTCAGAGTCTTATGTACCTATAGGGGCATATTAGTATCAAATTCAATATGATCTAATTTAATCTCATTAAATATACTTATCAATGGTATCTTTGTCATGATTAATATAACAAATATCTATAGATTACCATAATCTCATTTATCATCATATTTCTTATTTATTAAGAATAACTCTGTCTTGACCAAAAATACATACAGATAGAGACCAATCTCACTCAAATTACTCACTCAATCTTTCATGATTTTTTTTTACTTATATTAACTTTATGTTCTTATTGACTCAAGCCTGGAAGAATCTTCTGCGAAGGGATCTCTACTTCCTACTTCATCAGCCAGGCTTTGCAACTATTATTAGAGGAAATACGATACAACTAAGTTAAAGTTTAAGTTTCTTCAAAATCAATCATACTCTAGTTCGAAAGGTTCTAGTCCATTTACAGTAAGAACAAGCTTTTTTTTTTTTTATTAAACCAAATGATATACTTATTCATTTATTTTGTTTATGATTATATATACATAATCAATTAAATTTCATTTGAAATTTTTAAAGAATTTATTTATTTTTAAAAAATACCCAATAATTTTATTTGATTTTTACTATTACTTATTCATATAATTTTTAATAAACTAAAAATACAAAATTTAATTCAAATAATAATATTATAATTTTTCTTCTAATTTATTTTTATTATAAAAATGCAGTCACAAAATTATCGTGATTTATTTCTATCCAATTTAAATTTATTATAAAAATATAAAAATTAAATAATTAATCATTTATTTCTTATTATTAATTAGGTCAAAATACGTATAAAATATTCCATTTCATTATCTTCCTATTTCTATTATCCTTTTAAAATTTTAATTCAATCATTTTTATAGTATTTTTTTAGTTTCATATAAATTTAAGAAAAATAAATGACTTCCCCTAGCATACCCTTTTATCTACCATAAAATAAAAATAAAAATTATCTCCACATTTGGTCTCCAGAAATGGAATTCCAGTAGAGTTTTCGTATCAGAAACCAAAATATCAGATGATAATTTGACATTTTAGAAACTGAATTCTCATTATGTAGAGTACAGTAAATAAAATTTTAAATAAAAATTAATTTATTTATTGTTGATATATGTATTAAGGAAAGTAATTAGTAAATCAATATATCATTTAGTTTAATAAAAATAAGTGTATAAATTATAATATTAAAATATAAAATTAAAAAATAAATGATAATGGAAATGAAAAATGATGTAAATAAAAAATGCTAAAAATTAAAATAAATAAATAAATAATGTCTCATCTACGGCAAACTATGCATGCTATTTGAGAAATTAAAATAGAAAATGTGTTACTTGAATAATTTTTTCATAAAATCAGTGCTAGTGGATGAAAAAAAAATAGCGGATGGTGAACGTTTCAGATTCCAATTGCGTTTGAAAGAGTAAATGAAATAACGTGTGCTATGTTAGTGACGTGGCTCTTTAAATCCATTTTATTAGTGTAAGTAAGGTTTATGCGAGTTTAGAATGGGAGATTTAAGTTATTTAATAGACTCTACACTCTACTAATTATAAAATTATTTTCAGGTTAAAGAAAAAAAGTAATGAATTTTTACACCTTAACAAAATTTTGCAATGATTTGATATTCATTATTTTATTCTTATCTTATATTTTCTTTTTTATAATTATAATTTTTTTTATGACCATGTTATTTTGAAAAGCAAATTATAAATTAGTTTATGAATTTTCAAAAGGTTATTTCTTAAATCAAATAGCATATACATTTCTCACAATCACTTCCTTTTTGTCTGACATGAGTGCTTATTGCTGTAATAATCTAGGGGGACCAATAGTTTGCATCACAAACATAATCTAAATCAATTTGATGCCGAAATAAATTATTACTTTATTCTAATATAATATTTTATTCTAAAAAATAATTATAGGATGGTTGTATTTTTGGAATACTGTGATTTTATTTTGGACTAGTGTTATCAAAAGATTATTTTTCTAATTTAAGCAGGTTATATCTAGTACGAACTTTTGTATTAGTCAGACATGTTTTAAAATTAACCCAGTACATAGTTGAGATTATTAAAAAAGGAAAATAAAATGTTTTTCTACAGCCCACTTTCCTAGAAATCCCTTAACAACCCCAAATAACAATAAAATATTGCATTAATTAAGTTATTTAGTTAAAATATAACTTTCATTACTGATTATAAAATTAACAAATTGGTTGTAAGATGCTTTTCCAAGAATTTAAAAAATACATTAAGGTTATACATTGTCAATCATACTGTTAAAAAATTTAATACAGTGATATTGTATGCATAATTTTGTTAAATTCTGTACCCAAAAGAAAAGGTCAAATTGAACTAGACATTCAACACTCTCATGGCATGTATATATGATCATAATAATATGCAGATAGTCCATAGAATTTAAAAGATATAAAATACCCTAAGAGCAACCAATGGGAATGCTATTACGAAAGTAAATAGAAATTACATTCCACATACTAAATGACACTTAGTGAGAGAGAAAATTATAGATATTATATTATAAATATTATGTGAAAGACTTCGTGCGACTCAATCTGAATATTACTTAGAGAAATTATAAATTTAAATCGATTACTATTATCATTTATAAGTAGACAGTGCAGTACATTTTTATTATCTTTATGCAGTTCTCAACAACTTTTTACAGAATTTAAATATTTTTCTAGTAATTTATTTTAAAATATATCAGAGGATAAAATAATAAAAAAAATAAAAGTATATTAGGATAATGATAATAGTAAAAGTTGGCATAAATATAAATTATTAGTAAAAAAAAAAAAAACTTCAATATAATGTCGGTTAAACTAAAAATCGATGTTGTCAAAAACACGATAGTATCTTTGAAAATAAATCAATATTTATAACATCGGTTAGATCAAAAATTGACGTTGTGATGTGTACACAACGTCGGTTAAATAAAAAAACCTAATGAATATATCAATAAAAAATAAAAATTCAAAACTTAAAAATTTTCAAATGACGAGTGAGCACTACGTCGGTTAGGAGCTACAAACCGACGTTGTGTGTTCAACCATGACGTCGGTTATGGGATTCCAACCGACATCATGGTCACACTGAGTAAATTGAAAAAAAAGTTGGGTGAAATTAGGATTTGCACCACGTTGGTTCTGGGCTTCTAACCGACGTGGTGGGTCATCATAATTAAAATTGGGGATTTCAGGCCATGCACCACGTTGGTTAGAAGCCCAGAACCGACGTGGTGCTTCCAACTTCAATGTTTTTACTTTTACACTTTGTCTCCCTCTCTCATTTTCACTCTTGTGCGCGCTACTACTTCACAGTTCTCTCTCGCTCACATTTTCACGCATTCTCTCTTGCATTTTGTCTTGCTTTCTTGCTCATTGTCTTTTGTGGTTTCATTCACTTCATTTTTGCATTTTCTGGTTTTGATAGATTTAGTTTGGGTTGATTTCCGTTCACTAGTTTTGTCCTCACTATCTATCTATAAGAGGTATGTTTTCTTATCTTTGTATGCTTGGAATGCTTTCTAGATGTTTGTATCATAGATTTAGGGTTTCAAAATTTTGTGGACGAAAAAACTTTAAATGACCATAACTTTTGATAGAAAGCTTGGAACGCTCCAAAAATGAAAGTTTCTCGAAATTGCGTAACAAAGCTCCTGGGATTCCAAACAAAAAAATTTCCAAAATTCCATTGTTTATCCTATTTTTGTATTTTTTTGTTTTTTTTTTAATTTTTTTAGATTTTAGCGTATTATTTCATCTATTTATACTTCCCAAAAAGTTCTGGAAATTGTTGTGGTTTTTCTTTATATGTATTGAAGATTTATTAAAGCGATTCTGGAAAATTCTAAAATTTTTTTCTAATTTTTTTTTTTAAAAAAACAACCCTATTATGTCGTTTGTGGGGCTTCCAACCGACGTAATAGAGTAGATACAGCACCACGTCAGTTTCCTGGTCTTAACCGACGTGGTGATGATTGTTTCCACGTTGATTGTTTAACCAACATCATTTTCAACGTCTCCTGAGTCAATGTCGATTCAGGACCCAACAATAAAAACTTATCTGAACCGACGATAAAAGTCATTTTTCTATTAGTGAATATCTTTTACCATTTTGTTTTTAATTTTATCTTTGAAATTTGAAATTGTTGATTTTGTTTCCTTTGGAATGAATAATTTTTTAATTGATATTTATAAAATCAATTATAATATTTTTTTAAAATTGTGATTAATTTTTATTTCAATTTTTTAATACATAAATATTATTTCTTTTAAAAATTTAACCAATCTAGAAATTATATCTTAATATTGCATCACATAGATATAAAATCATTTTAAAAAGTGAATTATTAATTTATAGTGTTCCTCTTCCTTAATCACCTAGTAAATTCGTCTTATTTTGAAATCTATGGTTCTTCATGTTTCTATTCTCGGTAGAAGTATATTTTTTTTATCTGATTTTGAGGCTTATAATCAAGTTATGTTCGAGGATAATGTTAAAATTAACAATTTAAATTAAATTATGTTGTGAATAACCAGAGTTTGAACAAATTAATATTTTTTCATTTGTATAAAATCTTTATCTTTCAGTTTCGATCTCCTGTTCACCTGTGGTGGATTAATAGCTAGGTCTTACTCAAAAGGGTATCGCTGACTTTATTTATTCGTAGGTAGCTTACGGAGATCTAACCTATACATTCGAGA
>Ga0099825_1005788_pt1 | contig 15730 bp, 8 predicted proteins | sample SiratroredBW_FD_76838 | JGI IMG/M metagenome (GOLD analysis project Ga0099825, IMG submission 76838) | Root nodule microbial communities of legume samples collected from California, USA - Siratro red BW | ecosystem: Host-associated > Plants > Roots > Nodule | place: USA: California | collected...
CCCATTGACTTGGATCATATATATTTTTAATATGAGAATAATTTTGTCTTGTAATTTCATTATGTTATCCTGAGTTTGAGAATCAGAATTATTATGATAAGTTTGAGAATCAAAATTATTGTTATCTTCACCTATATTTATATTGGTATCTTCACCTATATTTATATTGTTATCTTCTCCATTTAAAGAAGACCCACCTGTATTTTCTAATTTATTTTTTTTTGTTTATTTTTATAAATTTATCTAAAGTCTTGTTTTGTGATTTGACCAAAAGTTCAACTCTTCTCTTTTTTTGATGTTTTTGAATAACCTGATTCAAATTTTCTAGTTGATATATTTTTATATTTTTGTATAAAATTAAAAACTATAATATATATCACACTAAATATAACTTATAAGTATATAAAATGAGACTAAATTAAAAAGATAAAACCTGATTGTTAAGAACTTGATTGTATTATCTTGTCTTGAAGTCTCAAGTCTCCTACTATCTTTGGATCCTGTCCTTTTATAAGTATTTAAATATAATTTATAAATTCTAAATTCTCTTTCTTAAATCTACATAAATTATTTTAAGATTAATTAAACAATAATAAAAAATAAAAAAATTTGAAATCAATTAAATAATCTGATATTATTTTTACCTAATATTAATATACTAAAAAATAACAAAAATGAATACAAACTTTTCTTCAATAAATCTACTATTCAAAGTTTTCAAATAAAGATCCAGACATAAATACAAGTATAAAATGATAAATATAAGTATAAAATGATGAAATGATGAAACAAATTGAAAAAATATTATAAAAAAATAAAGAGGCAAAAAAAGAAAGAAAATAAAATAAGTGAAGAAGAAAAAAAAAAAGAAAAAGTCACATAGTGGCCTATAAAAATATGATGCCATTATGTTCAAATATAAAAAAGAGATAAAAAAAAGTAAAAAGTTTTAATATGTAAAATTTTTATTCGTTTTTTTATATATTAACAGTTTAATTTCTTTTTTTAAAAAATATTATTAATTTATTATAAAAAAATTTAAAAATATTATTCGTTAAATGCTATTTATACTATTAATATAAATTTAAAACCATTAAAAAAATATTTATAACATTAATATAAACTTAAAAGTCAGTTAAGAGAACTTTAAACTTAAGACATAAAGGATTGCTTTCTCTACTTTGCGAGTGAGTCATTTTGCATAGTGAAAGATAGTTACGATATTTATCACTAAATTAAAATATTTGAATAATATAATTTTTTTTCACTGTGATGTGACCAAGTGTTTAAATATATCAAAAGCCTTAATAAGAATCTGGACACGTGTCACCATCTGAAAACACCGTTTCGTTGGGGTGGCTTAAGAATTAAGAAAAGTGATAAACACAGGAGCTTGGAGAGAGAAGCAACGACGTGGTGTGCAAACTAAGCTACTAATAAAAGAAGCAGTGCAGTTATTAGCCTCTGTTTCCCACAACAAACAAAAACAAATAAACCCAAAACCGCTTTATTCCAAAGCAAGAACCAAACCGAATGAGAGCATCAACCTCTTCAATCCCCAATCTTTCCTCGTCGCGTTTCTCCGTCTTCTTCTTCTTCTTCCTTCTGTTCGCGCTCTCCGCCGTTCGATTTTCTTCCGGCGACTGCTCCCAGTTCCACCACCACTCGCCGATGGCAGCTGTCGGAGGCCTGCACGACTCCCAAGGGTCTCAGAACAGCGTCGAGACTGAATCCCTCGCGCGATTCGCGGTCGACGAGCACAACAAGAAGCAGGTTTATCTCTTATTTTGTGTGTGGATTGAAATTTCGTAGAATCACTTTTTCAAATTTTAATGCACTGTGACGAATTCCAAACCAACAACTGAAGAAGGAAAAAAAAATTACGTTGTTCTTGGCAGGCTCTTATTCAATAAAACTATTATTTTAACACAGTTCCTTAAAATTGAAGAGTGAAAAGTGCTTCAGAGTGATTATATTCTAAACTTATTCTATTTTAGAGTTCCTTAAAATTGAAGATGGAAAAGAGTATTTTATTCAATTTTAAATATATAATTGAAAATAATGTATTTTCCTTAAAATTGAAGATTGAAAAGTGCTTCTTAGTCAATTTTAAAGTGATTCTATTCTAAACTTATTTATTTTAGAGTTCCTTAAGATTAAAGATGGAAAATAGTATTTTATTTAATTTTAAAGATATAATTGAAAATAATGCATTTATTGATAAGTAATTGAAAAAGCTCAAATTGGAGATGCTTTTGTAACACTGGTTAAGGAACTAAAAATAATTTTATTTTATCAGAGAAATTATGAAGCTTGAAAAAAGGGATAGAAATCGTAGAATGGGAGATTCTATTATTTACCACGATAAACTAGAAATCGTGAAACAACGTGTTAAATTATCTTCTTTTACGTCCTGTTTGGGAGCGGGGAGGGAAGGACGAGGAAGGAGAGAGTTGTTATACTTTCTTTGAATGGAAGAAAAGTTTGTAACAGTAAGGAAATGTTTCAAAAAAATTCTGAGGTATAAAACAATATTATAATAATTAAATCTTGTTCACCTATCAATACAACAACGGTAATAGCCCTATCTTATTAGTTAGGTCAGTTAACAAATTCTCAAGAATATCATTCACAATATGCAAAATTATATCACATGCATCTCTGTGTGAATTTCTGGTGATGATTGTATGCTCCCCACTAATGTACTGACATGTTATTTGGATTGCTGAACTTTCTGTTATTGTGATTAGTGATCAAGTAGTTCTTTCTTTTTCTTTATCCTCTTTTATGTTCAATACGATGAATGATGATGTGTGAGCTAAAACTGTTGACTTGTGTTGGTTGGTGTTGAAGAATTCGCTTCTGGAGTTTGCTAGGGTTGTGAGGGCACAGGAACAGGTTGTTGCTGGTACCCTGCATCACCTTACTCTCGAGGTCATTGAGGCTGGTGAGAAGAAGCTCTATGAAGCCAAGGTGTGGGTGAAACCATGGCTGAACTTCAAAGAACTTCAAGAGTTCAAGCCTGCTGGTGTTGCATCACCATTTACCTCTGCTGATCTTGGTGTCAAAAAGGGTATGACATTTTCGACTTTATAGGACAAAGAACCGTTCTAATTAGGATATTTATAATTATTTTATATTCTCCAAAAATTGATGCTGTACTTACAGGGCAACTGTCATGATTATATTGGGAATTTATATCTTGTGGGAATTTATATATCGTAATTAGTGCAATACTAGGATGTGAATACGTTGAATTTTCCTGTAAGGTTGAGTATAAATAGTTGTGAACTGATAATTTATGTAAATATTTAAAGAGGCTTGTTGGAGTGTAAAAGTCATAATCTAGATAAACCACCTGGGAGTTGCTTTCGGTATGTTGGATTAGTAATAGTTATGAACTGATAATTAATGTATCAAGTTCTGTACTATTTTCCATGCAAATGTTTGCTGGCCTTCTCATGTATCTTCTGTAGAGTGTTTGAACCTGAAGTGGTTATTATTAAATACAATCTACTGTGGTTCTGTCTTTGTTATCAGATGGCCACAAATCAGGATGGCAATCTGTGCCAACACATGACCCTCAAGTTCAAGATGCGGCAAATCATGCAATCACTACAATCCAGCAAAGGTCTAATTCATTAGTCCCCTATGTGCTTCATGAGGTTGCTGATGCAAAGGCTGAGGTCAGTGCCTAGTTCTTTATTCTTTAAAATTTTCTTAATCTAGTTTGTCTGCTCAACTGGTTCTGGAATCACATGGTTGAATTGGATAGCATTGTTGGTTGTATTCTTTTGATTGTCTTGACTTGAGTTAAGGGAGAATTTGTGATTTTTCTGGTTTCTTTGATCCAATTATGTTACCGGAACTTGTCTCGTTTTTGTCTACCAGAAACCTTTTTTGTAAAATATTTGTCTAAAATACTTGTCTCGTTTTTGTTTAAAACATGTCTAGCATTATGCTATTATCTGCTTATTATGTACATAGGAAGTTGTTTTTGTCTCACTCAGTAGTTATGGGACCAGCGTAGTGCTGATTAGTAGTAAGTTGTGGGCTACTTCAGTGGTATTTATGTGGTTAATATTTTGAAATGATTATGTACTGATGTATTAAATAATAATCTTTTATTTAATTCATTCAACTCTAAAACAGCAAACAACTATGTCTTTCCCCTTAGGGTGGGTCTTGTATTAAATGCAAAGGTAGACAGTTTACCCTTTATACCTCTTAACGGTTTGACCAATAGTTTTCTCTGGGCTCCCTTTAACTATTGGACTATTTTTCATCTGGTTGGCCTTCATTTCTTTTCTCTACACATATTTACGTAGACGCATCAAATCAGAAAAGAAAGTGGCGCATTAGAGTTCTTTATGTATTGTTTAATCTGCTGCTGATCGAATAGAATTATAGACAGAAATGGTAAAATGAAATGACAGTTTAACATAATTGTCTAAAAAATTAAGGATAAGAAGCCAACTTGTGCACAAGACATCCTTGTTTATCTGCCACAAGGAAGAAAAGAGTTGTAAAACTTCATTGTGTTTGGTTACACTAAAACCTATCTTAAGCATTTTGAGTTCTAAACAGAGAGAGCCGATTATGTTTAAATAGAGAGAGGGATGCTTCTAACATACTTTTTAGACACTCCTTTCAACACTAAAATTATTAAGCTGAAATCTAATACTGGCTGCACCTAAATAACCGGAGTCTCACTATTAGTGGAAATGACGTGAGATTTCACCTAATCATATTGTGTAAAATCTGCTTCTGGCTACACTAAATAACTTGAGCTCCTGTTTATCATTGGAGTTAACATGATATTTTGCCTAGTATATAGTATTGAAAAGATTGTAGAGTGTTTGTTAGCATTTCTTTATTCAATATTCATCGTTACTTTATTGCTCCCAATGGTATGCAATTTAGTTATTACAACCTTTGCTAAGGAATAACTGCATTTGGGGATAGCTTCGAAACTTCTTTTGCGACTGTGGTGGAGTAATCCGAGGCATAGTTACTGGTGTATCATAGTTACTGGTGTATCATGGATGGTGACTGTGTGTAAATTTGTATGCAGGTCATTGATGATTTTGCCAAGTTTAATCTGCTTCTGAAGGTCAAGCGGGGAGACAAGGAAGAGAAGTTGAAGGTAGAAGTACACAAGAACAGTGAGGGCGTACTCCATCTAAATCAGATGGAACAAGATCATTCCTAATTCCGAACTCTGATATGAAGTTTGGTCAACAATAATTTTCCAGTCTGGGGTGTATGACTTATCTATGTTACTCACAACTTATACATCTTCGGGGGTATTGCTCTTTTGTTTCTCAATAAGTATAATTAGCGCTTACTCCTTTCTATGTGATGTTTGTATTGACTTTTATTTAATAGGAAAGACACCATAATGTATATCTATATCATAATATATATATATCATATAATATAATATAAAATAATAGTATTTTTTATAATTGTTTGGTTTACACAGTTTTCTAATAATTTACTTTCAATTGTATTCCTTGTCGTAATTTAATTGTTTTATGTAAGAATATTTGGATAATATTTTATAATTATTAATAGAGATTTTTATAACTGTTTTTTTAACTATTTTTAACGCAATTTGTTGCTAATTTTATTTTATTTTCAGTATAATTAATCTTATTATTTTATATTTGTAGTTTTATAATTACTTTTTTAATTCAATTAATTACTTACAATAAAATTTATATATGGTAAAATTATAAAAAATATTTATCTTATAACTTTTTTTATGAATGTATATTTTTTATAAATTTTGTAATTTTCTTTTTGTCACACATAAGAGAAAATAGATATGCTCATTGTTAACTCTGGTAACTGTTTTTTACTTCTTGTTTGTTTCCATTTTGGTAATTGTCTTTTATTCATACTAAAAAATGTTTGACACATTCCACAATTTACTTTTTGACGAATGAGAATTTTTGTCAAATTTTAATGTTTATGTTTAATTATAGTTTTATTCCTTCTGTGCACGAGTAAATGTTTTATTTCAAATCGGTTATGTCAAATTTTAACAGATAATTTTGGTTTTCATAAATTTAACTTAATTATTTACTTTTGGTTCACATGTTTCGAAAAAAAGAGCAATTTTTGGTTTTCATTTATAACTTTTAATATAATTACAATAATCATTTTAACTTGCTATCTATTTTTTTTCCATTTTGGTAATGCGATTATCCTTTTATTATTTTAGTAATGAAACAATCTAATTAGATAATTATTTTAAATTGGATAATTATTTTTATATTCTATTTTTTAATGTATTTATAACTTATTTAGCAAATTGCTCCATATTTTATATTAAATGATTTAATTTGTATATGTTTTATATAGATTTATTATGTCATCGATACAAATTCTATGATAAATTAATGAGAAGATTAAAATTGTCAGTTTTCCAAAGAAGGATTTAATTTTCAAAAATATGAAACCAAATTAAGCAATTCAAGCTATGTAAGATAAGAATACCAGCGACACTAAACCAAGCAGATAAGAAAAGTCCAATTAAGTTTAATATTTTAAACCCTAATTTCTTTTTGCACCTTCATAAATATTAAAAGTTTGATTTTGTCCTTATGATTTTGGTTTATGAAAAAAGTGATTTTGAAATCACGTAATTTAAAAGTCATATTTCTTGTGTAAAAAACTTTGGACTATATGATTCAGAAGTCATGGTGAAATTTAGATGGTTAAGAGAAAATATACTTAATTGAGTAAAGAAAAAAAAAAACAACAATTATACACTCACTCATTGTAGGAGGTACATTTAAGTTTGATTAGTAAGAAGTACATGTTAAGTTTGCTTAGAAGAGCTTTGATGTCTAAAATTTGGCTTATGTACATATTATATAGAACTAAATGAGATTTTGCATATAAGGAATTATGTAGGACAACATATGCTAAAGCAAAACAATAGATGTGTGCATTGCTTTTGTAATCATAGGTACGGTATTGTATGTTATACATCTCGTCTTTTTTCACATGACAACTTTGGACTCTTAGTTTGTAGATGAAGTGGTGACTGATTTTTAAACATTCACTCCAATTTAACATAAATATTCTAATACCAATTATTTATTACAGTTTAGATGGAATCCAAACAAAGACTTCAAGATATCCAACCCACTATAAACATACACATAGAAGGATGCTAAACTTTGAATAGAATGCACTCATATTATTTGTCTTGTAATGGTGAAATGACACCAGTATGACAAAGTTCAATTGTAATTTTGTTTGTTCCAAGAAGTCATTGTCTCACCCAATAATTTGGAAAAATTGTACAAACTTAATATGTAGGGACTATCTAACGAAAACTGGCAGATTAAGCAAATGAAACAACCAACATATGAAACAACCACTACAAACTAAAGTTATTTAGTTGTTCAATATAAGTACCTTAGTTCCGTACTATAATACATGAAATAGTACATGGTTAATTTAATATATTTCATGTCAATGCCGCAACTACTAAATGATCCATATACACAACAAAATCCACCACCCGAGCCCACATTTCCATTTGCAACTAATTATAATCATCCACAAGAGGATCTTTACCAACATTAGTAGTAACTATAACAAATACAAATTATCGTCCACAACAAGAACTTTATTAACTTAACATTTGTTCGTAGCTTAACAACTCACATTACACCTTAACCACCTATTTGCATTCAATTCAGGTGATTTATTCTCTAACTTGTTTGGAATCTTAACACACCAACTCTTACCGACACTTAGATATAATATATCCATTCAACACACACTTCTACAATGAAGGAATGTCGGTTCTTTTACTCGTTTCAAATGAATACACCCATCTATAATTTGAATCAAGTGACCAACAACAATTGTGCCACCACAATCATTGTGACACAACCAACAATGTAACAGACATATAGTCATCATTGTGATTGCGACACAACCAACAATATAATAGACACTAATGTCATCATTGTGTGAAACTGGTCAAAAGACTAACATATTCTCAAGCCATTAAATTTGTTGCTTAATTTGTTAATAAAGAAGTTTAACTTTTCATTTTGAATTATCTATGTATTCAATACTCATTTGAAATGAAATTTAAGGTTTTAAAAAGCATAAGCAATATATTGCATTTAACTAAAATCTATTTAAGCAAGATGGCAGTAAAAGAAATAATTAAGATATCTTTATTTCTTAGAAAGATGCATTATTAATATCTTTTTATTCTAGGAAAATGTGTAGATATATGTTTTTCTTTTATTAAATGTGCTTTTATCATTTATATGTGTTTAGGTTTGGTTAACCAAATCTATTAGATATTCAACACTTTCACCAAATCCTCTAATATGAACAATGTTATACACTCTGTTTATTATATATTGCACTCAAAGTGTTTATTATATATTGCAATTGTACAAATTATAATTATTTAATTAGTTTTTATTATAATTAAAACATAAAAATATAAACTCATAATTTTTTTGATTGAGACATCTAATGAATCATAAACCATCTAAACTCAATTAGTCATGAGACACAATGAATCATAAACCATCCAATATCTCAAAAGATAGTCTTCCAACTTCCAACCAGTATAATGTCTCAACATTTTTTAACCGTGAAAAATATTTTTATTTTTTTCAACCAATATATTTATTTTTAATGCACCAAAAGGAAATTTTAATTCAATATTTCTATATTATTAATTCTTTTTCATTTTAAACCAAGTAATAATCAGAACTTAATTTGTAAATTTTTTCGTCTCACAAACTATTTTAAATTTATTCTCCCGAATTTTAATTAATTTTTTCAAACTAGTTGTTACCTACAAAAGGTTTTTTAAATTTGTTTTAATTTTTTCTTCTTTTCCACTCTTTGTCTGCTAAGAAAACAAAATAAAACCCCATCTCGAAATCCGACCGTTAAAGAACTGAATCTCTGAAGTTTTTTACTTCAAAATCGAAAAACAGATCAAAATTTCACTTCCGAAAAACGAAATTAGGACCATCCACCGTCAAAAATTGGACCCTGGAGAACCGAATGTCGAGAGAGTTTTCATCAATGGAATTTCGGTTCAGAGAGCCTCATTCTCACCAGCTCCAGGAATTCGTTCTACTTTGAAAATATATATATATGCAAATCGTTCCAGTTAGAAAATTTCCGGAACTAAAGCGGGAAAAATGTCAAAGAAACTTACACAACAAAACAAACACCTTCCGTTTATATGTTGAAAAGATGACGATCACACTTGATGTGACACTTTATCATAATCACTTCCAAAAAACTTTTCCAAACGACGGAACAAAGGGTGACAACAGATTTGGATTTTTCTACGGATGCTTTTGTGGTGAGTTTTAAAACATCGAAGACTTTCTATTTGAAAATTCTTGTAAGAAAAAAGACTTCTCCAATCCAAGTCACAAACTCACCGAGTTTTAATAACTGAGACTCCAGTGTTTGATTTGTGTAAAACTTCATCAGAATCATAATTCATCTAATTATGAAGCAATGCAGATGATCCAAACTACTGTGGCCAACCCTACTTCTATAGATATGGCAACTAGCATTCAGTATCCATCTGTCAAAAAGGGCTGAGAGAGTGGCCAATAGTCAATGTTTGTGCAGCAATATTAAATAAGGTTGCATGCATAAATTTCACTCCATCTAGAATTGTGATATACATACATTGTAGACCTAAAAGTACAAAGCTAACATTACTGGTCAATGGAAAGATACATCAGCTACACATACAAACCAGATTAATAAAAAGGGGGATCTGAAGGTACTCTTCAGATCCTTTCTTCAGCCACCAGCCAACAGCATGAGACATGTTTTGACTGCTAGTGGGTACTCATAATCATAACACTAGTATATACTTGTTCTACAGTTATCATGAGCTTTTTCACTAATCTAATCACCCAAAGACTATAATATTTACCCCTCCTCCTCATCATAATCTTCCTCCTCCTCTTCTAGTGGCCTACCCAGCTGGGCAAGCTGTGTTGAATCAATGGCCATCTTGTCAACATCAGAAAGGGGCCACCCCAGAATCTCTTCATGCTTGCCCTCTGTTGAGGGTGGTTCTGGCAATGAGGTATCAGCTGCCATGCTAGCCTTTTTCTCATCGTTTTCATTCGTAATGGCATTCAGATCAATGTTCCGGAGTGAATCAGTGCTTACAACAGGAACTGCAATATTCTCCTCCTTTGGTACATCCTTTGACTCAGAACCACTGTCCATTGCAACACTTGGGTTTGCACTTTGTTGGTTGCTCGGCTGAACAGAAGTGCAAGGCTCAGATTCAGTATCCTGATGATATGTTTCTCTTACTAAAGGCGGTCGCCCTCGGCCACGGCCTCTTCCTCTACCTCGGCCTCTTCCCCTTCCAGTACTGCCAGTGTGGCTCAACTCTTGCTGGAATAGAAAAAAAACACGGTACATCAAGGGACTGCTAGGCATATAGCAACATTAAACTTTCAGGATTTTTTTGTGTTCTATAGATGACAAAATACGCTAGTAAAATCAACAGTTTGAGAAAACATTTCTTTTGTCATTTATAACTTTCACTTATAATTAATGAAAACATAAAACAATAAAAAGCAATTCACTATTTCCAGTACAAAGTTATTAAAATAGCAAATAAAATGTAAACAAGGTGACGTTTTTGTAATTACATATGAATATAGAAAGCTTTTCATAAACCAAATAGCCCTTAGGGTGCCAGATATGGTAACATTTGAAACAAAGTCGTAGACATGCACTGTTTTTTGTCAGAACTAAAACTCCGAAAATAATATCACAACCTTGTGAAGAAAGTATGTTTTTATACAATCGCTTTGGGACTTCCTTTTTCCATAAAGTTAAACACAACTTGGCTTCAATGTCACTGATACCACAAGGCATTTTGTGGAAAAGACTTTTTCATGAATGCGTGATTGGTACTGAACAAAAAATTACGAACACACAAGGGAACAAGAAGGTTGCCACAATAGACAGCATGATATTAAGGGGTTCTGTGCAAATACAGGAAAAAATGAAATTACCATCTTGCTCCTCTTAGCCTCTTCATCACTGTCATTGGAATCATCACCGACAGCTTTCCTAGTACACAGCATTGTTAAATGTTAAGTACATAAATAAAATATGCATATCAGAAGGGTAAAACAACAAAACAAAGATATTGGACTTCAAACCTTCTTTTTGAAATGGCCCGATCATCAGCACCACCCTCAGCATGGCCATGGCCATGACCGTAATCAGGAACTCTGCTGACAACGTCCCTCAGAAAGTCAAAGACATTATAGCTTTGTACACAATGTTTTCTGCAATTTACAGTCACAATTTGTTAGAGTTGACTTCATAGCTCATAGTCCTTATTATAAATAGAGTTTGGAAGGCAGATAAGAGAAATAATATTACAGTAAAATTAACTAGGAGATGTCTGAGAACACAAGTAATAAATGCTACAGGTTGTTAAAGGCAGTTCCCAGGTGCCATCAATTCCTTAAATTTTAGGATCAACAAAGTGAACCCCCTCCAAAATATAGCACACAATTCAGAAGAATGCAAGCTAGCTTTTTTAAACATTGCCAATAACAACCAATATTTTTGAATCACAAGTGAAGTATCCTATTTACATGGCAACCAGATAAATAGTTCAGCTCGTAAAACTAGAATTAGTTATCTTGGACTTTGGAGTGAAACAAAGGGCAAGACTAAAACAAAAAATAAAATATTAGACCGTGCCTAATAAAATGGTGAGAAAAAGGTGAATCATACATGCAATTATTAATCAGTTATTTTGTACAATTTTCAGAGAATAGAAAAACCAAAGCTACCAATGTAGTTTAAGAAAACAAAATAGATTTAATTTCACTTAAGTCAGACCTGTTTTGGTCTTAGTTTTTAACTACTTGAAGTCCAAGTGAATGAGACTTTTGGAAGCTAGAAAATTGTTGTCATCCCTTGGCCATTCACCATCCTATATTTTCCATTGTATGGCACCTGCCAAGCCGTGGTGTCCATGGTGAACTCCCCCCCTCCCCTTATTGCTTTTAGAAAACCTTTTTAAGATGTAGCAAGCAGTTTTGGGTGTTGAAAGGGTCATTGTGTCCTTTATTTTACTTTCCAATCCTATCATAGTTCCCTTTATATTCAATTTAAGATATACAAAACATGTTCACAAGTTTATAAAACACACCTAATAGAAAAATATGATGAAATGACGGTACAAATAAGATATACCAATAAAGTTTAACAATCTATTTTACACATGGATGCATACCCCAACAAGCACATTAACTTTTAAGTTTAAACATAAATGCTTCTAATAAAATTTGGTCATTCATACTTGGATTACTTGATTATGAATTTTTATAGCTTAAAAACTGACTACTTTCCTGTCTCACATTTAGCTTCCATTTTTAACTTGGACTCAAGAAAAAAGGGAAACACGAGTTAAATTTAAATCTAAAAATATAAAAGAAGTCTTCTATAACGGCATTATTCTAACTAAGTTCTTGCGTTAGTTCTCAATCACTTAAAAGGGAGATTGAAGCAAAAGAAACAGACTTACAAATGCAATGAATTCATGGTCTTTGCTCCTCTTTGAAGAGTTATTTCATAAGTACGGTCACAAAGATCTTGCAAAAATAGTTCTAGAGCTTTAGCTGAAATCCATTCAAGAGCAATGTTAACAACATATATAAGAGAAACAAAACAAGCAGTGGCCTGAAGTTAACAAAACAGTACGTCAAAGCACTCACAAACTAAAACAGGAACAGCCAGTGCTATCTTTCCAACATCCTCATCTGCTTGCATTATCTTCTTTATCCGAGCCTGCAATTTGAAGATTTCATCGTTCAAAATAAATTGTTCTTTTGCAAGAGCTCATTCCTTATTATACTTAATAGACAAGTAGAAGAACATAACAGAGGCCAAATTACAAATTAGCTCTTATGAACATAATGTAATTACAACTTAAAACTTGATTTGAAGTTTATAGAAGCAGTGGCTTGCCCTGTCTCCCTAAAGTTTTGCCCTTGTATAAATAAGGTAAAAACAATATTATGTCTCCCAATTCTCTAATAATTGGTAGTTACTGTATGGTCTTTGTTAACTGGACATAAAGACTTCTATATGCTAGAAAGGTATAATGGGATAAAAGTGCTAGAAACAAGGTATTTTATTAGAGAGAAATAGCTATAAACTCCAATTACAAAGACCAGAGTTGGTCACAAAACAAGGAACAAAATATGGAACACTGCAACTCTTCAAGTGTCTGCATTAGTTCTACCATTTCCCAAAAGGCCTAAAAGACTCACTCATTGGCTGGATCTCCCTTACTTTTTCCTCACTTTTTTGTTGCTTCTAATTGTTTTTCCTACCCTATTTGCAGTGTAAAAAAGGCTGTTAAAACCCAAATTCCTTCTTTACTCCTTACTCGAATATCCCACCCGGTTTAGCAAAGCTATGCCTAACAATAAAACTTGGATAAAAATTACCATAAATTCGAAAAGGTCACTGCATCTGCAACTATATCATCAAATATTCTTCCTAATTGACGTCATCATAATCAATCCTTAAAGGAATAACTGTATTCCATTATAAATCAGAGACACCGTACATTAAAGACTAATGTTAATTCAGCTCACAACTAGTTAGCCCACCATATTCTGAAGAATAAATGACATTTGACAACCGATGTAAGAAATTTATTCAGGCTTTAAAATATTAAAAAATATGAAGTAGTCGCATGTTTCAAACAACAGAATTCAGGTTAACCTGTAAAACTGATTTCAAATTTCAGAGAAGATGCAATTTCACAATGGGACACCGATTTGTTGAATTTAAAAAGGGCCGGTTCTATCCCAAATCCACAATAGAAATGAGGACTGCAGGAGAACCAAAATTACCAGAAACAAAAAAAACATAAACGCATCAGTACCCTCTTCAGCACTCTCCATTGACACGTCAATCAGGTAACCTTAAACCACATTACCCAAACAACCCAAAAAGTTTTTTTTTTTTTTTTTTCGAATAACCTAAGTTAAGTCAATAACCTAAAACTAACATCAGCCATCTCCAAAATACCCACATCAACATAAAACCACCCACTTCAATTATTAAGACCATAAACCCAAACACATGAACCCCATAAATCCTAGCAAAGTATAAACCAATACCATAAACCAGAGCCTTATTTTTTTTCCAAAAAACAAAATATAAGAGAAAGAAAAGCTCAATCGAGATCAGATCAATTGCTTTCACTCCACACACCTTTCCTTGCATCCAAACAACAGAAACCTACTAAAAATATAATCTTCACAAAGCGAAAGTGGAGAACACTTACAGCAGGGAAACGGGTATCGAGCTTCTTCCTCATGGCAAAAGATTAGGGTTTGAAGAGTGAAGAATTGGGGGAATCAAATGGAGCAGAAGAGAGAGACCCAGAAAGCAAAATCGAAAGCTTTGAACAAAAAGAGTGAGCCCAACATCAACACGATGAAATCGAAGAAACCCATTCCAGATCCAAAGGCCACTCTCTCTCTCTCTCAAAGATTCATTCAACGAGATATGCCTCAGCGAGGGTTTTCTTATAGTGACACGTCAGTGACGGAAATCGCGTCACCGCCCAATAGATGCAGAGCATGTAGGCAGAAGAAGGTGAGAGTGGGTTAAAAGGAAGGAGTCAAAACGGTGACGTGTTGAGAAATAATTTATTTTGCTTCTTTTTAAAGTACAAAAGAAAGAAAGAAAAGTAATCACATTGGACAAATAAAGTAACACTCACTCACCAACTGAACTTCATTTTCTTCACTAGTAGGAACACTTATTATGTCTATGTATGAGTATATGATTTTTTTTTTTTAAATTAATTTTTTTAAAATTAAATTTAAAATCCATAAGTTTTGATTTATTTTAATTAAAGAAGTTAAATATAGTTGAAGCTTTTACAAATATTTGAGTGTAAAATAATTATACTCAAAAAGTAATTTTAGAAAAAAATTATATGCACTGAATAAAAATCTGAGTTTATATTATATCATATATCGCTTTTGGAGACTCAGTGACTAAATTACATGCTTAGTGGCAAGGTTGCAAGAGGAAGAGAGACGTGACACACTATTATTCTAAATTACAGTCTTTCGTTGACCTCTATTGATTCCCTCTTCTTGTCAATAATCCATTAACAAAGGTAAGGTGTTTTCTTAATTTAATTTAATTTTACTGAATTTGACGGAATCTTAGTTCTTGATTTTGATAGCTGATAATTACTGTTTAGGCTTTAGGTTTCAAATCTGCAGTTACATTTTCTTTGCCAATTGAAGCGTACCTGTGAAATTTTAATGACCAAGAGAGTGAATTCATGAATGGCTAATTTTGCTTAATCAGGGCACGTGTATGAATTTGTTTGTTTTCTGATACATTTTTTTTATGGCAGTTTAGGCATATAGAGTACCATGAAACTGAATGATGTTGCCGAGACTGAGGTATCTATTTTTGGGATTTTGTGAACAAGGTTATAATTTTCTTGTGAAACACTTTAGCTCCCTCGTAGATTTTAAGCTGGGACTTTGCTTGTTTTTTGTTATTCATATTACAAGAATTCACTTTCAAACTGATATTATAGATGGCCTTGTTTTGCTTCATTTAAACTTCCAAACGACCTTGACTTGGTTTATTTTTCTGTTTCCTTCATCATTTC